>JAEAME010001583.1_pt1 | contig 15314 bp, 17 predicted proteins | sample 8958731 | NCBI WGS metagenome assembly JAEAME01 (sample SAMN16933194, study PRJNA681113) | bioreactor sludge metagenome | isolation source: anerobic bioreactor sludge (Control) | place: India:Bengaluru | collected 2018-10-24 | reverse complement strand
GCTTTATTGATTGACGCTATTGTAATCCGAAAACCACTTCGTTATGAGTATATCAAACATTTTGATGTAATTGAACCAGCTCGTGGTGGAATCGCCTGCATGCTGCTGCACCCAGGTACGACCGCCGTCTGAAGTATGGTCAATTGAAAATGGAGTCAGAACCCAGAAATTTAGAGAATCTGTAATCGAAATATCGACCATGCCTCCGATTCTGTCCTCAAGCCAGCTTATCTCATGCCATGATCTACCGCCATCTAAAGTGCGGAAGATGCATTCATGTCCAGTCGATTGCTTATTCCAGGCAAAAGCAATGGCAACATTAGAATCTACGGCATCAATTGCTTGCCAGCGAGTCGCCAACCCTTCAGCTTGCTTCTCCCATCCCTGTGAAAATGAAAGTGTGGTCGTTATTCCCATTAATAAGCTAACAACGTGCAGGCCAAATATCATCAATTTATTCATATCGCACCTCCATATACGGTTATAAGGTTATGCATTATTGATTCACTATTTTTAAAATCTTTTCTCTCACAGGTTTAAACAATACCCCTTGCCAGACATGTTCCACCTGTCCCCGTTCATTGATCAAAATGGTTTGCGGCAAACGAAATAATTTATAGGACCACCAAAAAGAAAGCTCGTCGCTCATCAGTATCGGAAATTTTATATTCATGCTTTCAGCAAATAATTTGAGTTCCAAGAGATCATTTTTACTAATACCAATGATACGATAGCGGCAGGAGTCAACACCCTCAAACAAATCATTCCAGAAAGCAATATTTTTTTCACAAACAGCGCATTCGGTAGCAAATACCAGCAAAATTGTTTTCTTGGCTTCATCTGGATAGCCAATCGTTACGAGTTGGCCATTGAAATCGATGGCGATAAAGGATGGTACCCGATCACCGGGTTGCAGGGCTAACGATGTTAATGCTTGATTTAAATTTTGAGATGTTGATTTTAGTTGCTTATTTTGTTGGACCAAAATAAGGACTTCAATGGCTAATCCGATTAAAGCGATATAGAGGAAATATTGAAAAATACGGTTTGAAGATTTTTTTATCATTTGTCAATCCATTTTGAGATCGACCTGTTTGAGCTACAAACCGAATCACTTAGCGGACGTTGTCATTAAAAACACTATCAGTAAAGAAATGAACTCAAGAAAATTTAATAATGATTCGATTGAAATTAAAAGAAACAAAACAAAAAGTCAAGCGAAAAATTTATTATACTTGCTTCTTAGTAAATTATTTTGTGGCTTATAATGGCTTAATATCGATATGGTTATAAGGAAGAAGGTCTTGGCCTGCGTATATTTTTCATTTAATAAAAAAGCCAGCCTTTTGAAAAGAACTGGCTTTTTCAGAAATATTGAGTTTGAAATTTTAAATTATTAAAAAGATCGTCAGATGTTAATCATGCCCTCAGCGAATATCATACCTTAAAAACGACACAAACGCTCCGACAAACAGGAGAATCGTCATCAATGCTAAAATTATTAAATCAGGCAGTGCCAGGGAGAAAGATTCGCCAAGGGGCATGAGTTTGAATTCGTGTTGTGGCATATCGTCGAGCACAGGTTTGGGCTGCTCATTGCTCTGGAAATTGAGGCTGCGCATCATCTTTTCGTTGACCCATTTGGTGAAAATCGGTTTGTAGGTTTTGATCGAATTTAAAAATCGCTCGTGCTCATGAATGCCTGTTCTTGCCAGACTCAGGGCTGAAAAAGTGACGGCGGAAGCTGGTGAAATTCGAGAGATGTTCAATGCCAGCGATTCCTGGGTGCGGCGTTTTGCTTGAAAGGCGTCTTCGAATTCTTTATTCTTGGCATCAATTTGAGCTGTCAAATCCTGTTGCAGTTCTTCGAGAAATTTTCTAAACTTCTCTCGATACTCATCGGAGTCTTCACGAGGATTGGCTTCCATCCACTTCTGAACTTGCTGCGGGGCTGAACCTTGAATTTGCTGCAAGAAAGCATCCTTCTGGGCATTGATCTCGTGAACCGATGGCACCGGGCTGATGTATTTGGAAATCATCACCGATAATTTGGGAATGACAAAAATAAAGATCACCCAGGCAAACAGCAGAATAAACAGGCTGCTCGATGAGCGATTGGTGCGAGATGAGACAAATAGTCCCAGCGTGAAAAACACCATCAAGTAGAGCAGGTAAAAAACAAAGATCAAGCCGATGCGTGCCCAATCGCCGCCAGCTAAGTGAATATCGGGATAGAGGTTCAAAATAATCAGTCCGATCAAAAACGGGATGACCAGGGGAATTGCCAGGCTCAAAAAGCTGCCGATGGCTTTGCCCAGAATCAGTTGATCACGGGGGACCCGATTGGCAAGCGTCAGCTTCAGTGTGCCTCGTTCTTTCTCCCCAACAATGGCATCGAATGTGAATAGAATGGCGATCAGGCTGAGAACGATCTTGACGATCAACGTCAAATCCAGCTCACCAAAAATAGCAAATACAGGATTGCTATCGTATTTTGAATCGGTCAATTTCGGATCGTAAGCCACGTTCACTGTGGCATTGCGTCCCACGGCATCCTGAATTCCAGTCGCAATAGTGCTCAAAACCTGGGGCTGCTTGGTTATCTTTGTTCCCAGACCTGCTAAAGCACTCCATGACGGCTGGCCATCCAGATTCTTTTTATTTAACGCAATCGCCGATTCATATTCCTTCTTTTCCGATCGGTAATTATTAATTCCAGTAAACACCGATAATAAAATTAAAATCGTGCAAAGCAAGAAAGTAAACACAAATTTTGGACTCAGAATATTGTCCAGTATTTCTTTTTTGATGACTTTTTTTAACATGATAGACTCCTTTGCTTGGTTTCAAATAAAAGTCTTATTTCCATCAGGAATATTGGAATAATGGAAAGTTGGAATGATGAAAAACAAATTAAAGAACTCCAATCTCCGAATAACCTAATAACCTATTTACCCAACCGCCGCTTCCTGCATATATTCCAGATAAATCTGTTCTAAATTTTCCGATAGAAATTCCTCACGAGTGCGGAGCATGACCAATTTACCTTCTTTCATGATGCCCACCCGATCGGCAATGGCTTTGGCACGGAAGATGTCGTGGGTGCTCATAAAAATGGCTTTGCCTTTGGCTTTGAGATCAGCCAGGGTTTTCATAAATTCCGAGCCTGCTTTGGGATCGAGGCCCGAGGTCGGTTCGTCGAGCAGAATATTGGGCGCATCTTTGGTAATGGCGATGGCGATGCCCAATTTTTGGCGCATCCCTTTGGAAAAATTTTTCACTTTCATCTCAAAGGCATCTTTTTGCAGACCGACTTTAGTCAGGATGCTGTAATAATCATCCTTCGTGAGATTATCCTTTTCACCCAATTTGGCAAAATAATCCAGGTTTTGTCGGGCTGAGAAATTGCCATAGAGCATGACATTTTCAGAGACAAACGAGACGTACCTTTTCGCTTCCAGCGGATTCTTCGCCGAATCGATGTCATTGATCAATGCCTGTCCCTCGGTCGGATCGATGAAATTTAGAAATAGATTGATGGTCGTGGTTTTCCCAGCGCCGTTCGCTCCCAAAAGACAGAATATCTCTCCCTCTTTCACCTCAAAATTCAGATGATCCAGCGCCAGAAGCCCATCTTCGTACTGCTTGGTTAGATCGATTGCTTGTAACATTGTCTTTCCTCCTCAATTTTTTTAAATATAGGTAAGTGTTTAATCTTTTTATTTAATCAAAAATTAGTAGCAGGTAATTGGTAATTAGGCATTCATTACTTTTTTTCCCAATTACCAATTTACCTAATTACCCAATCAACTAACGATACCCAATCAATTTAATCGCTTCTTTGAACGACGACTTCTTGCCGTACATCAAAATTCCCACTCGATAAATTTTAGCAACCAGTCAGATGAGCAGAATCGGATCGTTCACAGAAATTAAGGTGATCATCACCAGCGGTGTAAAAAATGTAATCAATGACGTCCATAGCGCCTGGGCGCTTCTGGATTTTTTACCACATAAAATATGATGAAATAGCTGGTGATATACTGTTGAAGCCGAACGATCCCGCACGAGTTAGCAGGATTTTCCATAATTTAATCCAGCAATTATTCGGTTGAACGATATGCAGAAATAATTTCAATCTTCAAATTAAATCATTTTTGTGCTACTGTATATACTGATTATTTACACAAAGGTTTTAAAATTCATTTAGATCTTGAAGAATTCTTTGTGTAATAATTTCCTGTTTTAAATATTCGCTTGATTTATTGAATTTAATTTAATAAGTTTTGGCTGAAATTCCTATTGATAAAATAAAAAATTAAGCATGCCGGAACTCAAACTCTACACCGAATTAGCCGAAATCTATGACCAGCTCTACCTCAAGACGTTCAATTATGAGCAGGATGCCAACTTTGTGGATTCCATCCTTAAAAAATTTCAGATCAAAGAACTGTTAGAGATTGGCTGCGGCTCAGGGCATCTGGCAAAGTTGCTGTTTGAAAAGGGATACAAAATTACGGGCATCGATCTCTACGAAGAAATGCTGCAAATCGCCAGAAAAAGATTGCCAGGGGTAGATTTCATTAAACTGGATATTCGAAAGTTGAAATTTAATAAAAAATTTGATGCCATTATTGCGATGGGCAGAATGTTCACGTACATGACAACGAATGAAGATGCTGAGCAAAGCATTCATGCGATCGCTGCTTGTCTGAATCCAGGAGGTATTTTTTTATTCGATAATTTCAGCGCCCCGCATTTTGTCAGGAATTTGAAAGAGAATCAGGAGAAAATACATGAAGTTGATTTGGGTGAACGAAAGATCAAACGAATTAGCACCAATACCTGGAATCTTAAACACGGAGTGACATTCAATTGGTTTGCAAAATATCAAATTGAAGAACAGGGCAGGCTGAGAGAAATTAAGGATGAATCGGTGCTACGAGCATTTTTTCCTGAGGAGCTGAAATATTTTCTAAAGCGGGAGGGACTGGATGTGATTGAATTGATTGATCGAGATTTTGCGTTTGTGATTTTGGGTCAGAAAAAGCAGCATTAAAAAAGACGATTAAGGAACAAAGAGCGAAGTGATTATCAAGGAAATTGAAGCCAAATCCATCTTGCGGAAACACAAGCGGATCGACTCCTGGTTCGTCTCTTGCTATGGGATGAATTTTTACAGGGGCTGTGTTCACGATTGCGTCTATTGTGATGGCAGATCAGAGAAATATCAGGTTGAGGGTGAATTCGGCGAAGAAGGCGCTGTGAAAATCAATGCCATCGACATCCTGCACCGAGAGCTCGATCCGAAGCGCAAGCGAGTGCCGCTGAAAAAATGTTTCATGATGATCGGCGGCGGCGTGGGCGATAGCTATCAGGCAGTTGAGAAAAAATATCAATTGACCCGACAGGCTCTGGAATTGATGCTGGAATTCAATCTGCCCGCTCATGTCCTCACCAAATCGACGTTGATCGAGCGGGATATTGACGTTCTAAAAAAAATAAATCAACAAACTCGGGCAATTGTCAATTTCAGCTTTTCCTCGGTGGCTGATGAGATCAGCGCAATTTTTGAGCCGGGCGTTCCGCCGCCCAGTCGGCGACTGGAAACGATCCTCAAATTCAAGCAGGCAGGAATTCCTTGCGGATTATTTCTCATGCCCGTCATTCCATTTATTACCGATACACCAGCGCAGATGGAAAAAGTTTTTCAAAAAGCAAAGGAGATCGGCATCGATTATATCATCTTCAGCGGCATGACCCTGAAAGATGGCAGGCAGAAACACTATTTTTTGAATGTGCTGAAAAAATATTACCCTGATTTGATCGCCGAATATCAGCACATCTTTCAGCCCAACGAATGGGGACAGGCAACGGAGGAATACTACGCTTCGATTCACCAGACCTTTCTCCCCATTGCGAAGAAATACAAAATTCCCATTCGGATGCCGCTGCATTTGTTCGGCGATTTGCTCGATGAGAATGATCTGGTAGAAGTCATTCTGGGACATCTCGATTATCTGTGCAAAATCCAGGGAAGATCGTCGCCATTTGGCTATGCAGCCTATTCGATCTCACAGTTGAAACAGCCGTTGTCTTCGATGCGGGGACAATTACAGAGAATAAAAGGTGTGGGACAAGCTACGGAACGAATTATTTTAGAAATTTTGGATACTGGCAAAGTGACTTATTTGGAAGAAATTTACAAATGAAAAATACGAAAGGATAAAAGGGTGAAAGAAGAATTTGTCAAAATCATCATCTTTGAAAACGAAGTGGAAGCCCGCCACCTTGAAGCGATTTTGAAAGAGCGGAACATTCCACACATCATCAAATCATATCATGATCTGGTTTATGATGGGATATTTCAGGTTCAGAAAGGCTGGGGTCATCTGGAAGCGCCGGAAAAATATCGTGCGGAGATTGAAGAGATCTGTGATGATTTGATGTCAAACTCATACGTCGCTGATGAACCGGACGATGTGTGATGCTGCCTCGCATTAAAATCTGCTGCGTTCAATCCATCGAGGAAGCCTGGCTGGCAATTAAATATGGGGCATCGGCGCTGGGATTGGTGTCGGAGATGCCCAGCGGACCAGGTCCGATTTCAGAAGAGCTGATCAAAACAATCGCTGCTATTATTCCCCCGGGCATCACTTCAGTGCTGTTGACCAGCAAAACGAATGTGAAAGAAATCATCGAGCAGCAGCGAAGGTGCGGTGTCAATGCGATTCAGCTCGTCGATCGATTGGAGCAAGGCAATTACCAGGATTTAGAGATGCGTTGCCGGGAATTCCCATCATTCAGGTGATTCATGTTTCAGGAGAAGAATCAATTGCGGAAGCAGTTCGGATCGCTTCATACGTGGACGCAATTTTACTGGATTCTGGAAACCCGGCTTTAAAAGTAAAAGAGCTGGGCGGCACTGGCAGGACGCATAATTGGAATATAAGTCGAAGGATTCAGGAATTAGTGAAGGTCCCGATATTTCTCGCTGGTGGATTAAATCCCGAAAATATTGCCGAAGCGATTCTTCAAGTTCAGCCGTTTGCAGTGGATGTATGTAGCGGCGTGAGAACCAATGGCAAATTAGACGAAAGCAAATTAGCGGCTTTCGTAGATCATGCACTCTCACTGAACAATCGAAAGACTCACTGATTTCAGCCAATTTGCTTGGCGACTTCAACCAGCGAGCTTGAGGGATCGATTTGAATGTCAAATCCCCGTTTCCGAAAAACAGCGAGCATTCGGGGATTGTCCGAAGTCGTTTGGGCAATAATCTTTTTTACGCCCCACTGTTGGGCGATCTCGATGCAATAATCGGTTAATATGCTGCCGAGTCCCTTATCCTGCCAGGCATCGGTAATGAGGATGGCGTATTCCATCGTTTCTAAATCCGGATCGCTAACCAGACGACCAACTCCCAACAACTTTCGAGTCCCATTTTCATTTAGCTCCGCCACAATGGCGATCTCCCGATCATAATCGATGAAACAATAACGCACGGCGACTTCATGGTATGCCCATTGAAAGAAATAGCGGAAGCGTTGATAAATGGATTCACGCGAACAGCTTGCCAGCATGTCCATCCACATCGGCTCATCCTCAGGCTTAATCGGGCGAAGGATGATCCGATCGCCATTTTTTAATTCGGCAGGGCGAACATACTCTTCGGGATAAGGTCGCAATGCCAGATGGGAGTAAGGTTTAATCGCTTTTCCGATCAGCTCTTTATCGATTAACACTCTGGCATCCAATGCTATCACATCGCGTTGGGAAACCAGCATTGGATTAATATCCAATTCCTGAATCTCAGGATAATCGGCAGCGAGATAGGAAAGTCGAATTAGAATCTCAATCAAATACTCGATATTGACAGGGGAGTGACCGCGATACCCTTCCAGCAGTGGATAAATTTTTAGCGATTCCAACATGCGGCGAGCCAGGCGTTCGTTCAGTGGCGGCAGCCCCAACGTCCGATCGCCGAACAATTCCGCAGCCGTACCGCCGAGTCCAACCATGATTACTGTTCCAAAAACTGCATCTTTTTTAATGCCCAAAATCAGCTCGATTGAGTCACTGGGCTTTATCATTTTCTGAACAGTTACGCCTTCAACATGGGCATCGGGTCGCTTTTCATTAGCAGATTGAATGATCCGATCATAAGCCTTACGAACCATTTCGTCGTTTTGAAGATTGAGAGCGACTCCGCCAACATCGCTTTTATGTGAGATGTCGGGAGAGAAAATTTTCAACACGACTGGATAACCTAACTTTTCGGCTGTGCTGATCGCCTCTTCGACCGATCGGGCTACAAAGGTTTTGGTCGCCGGGATACCATACGCCTCCAACAATTTTTTAGAGACATCCTCTGTTAGTAGCTCGTTTTTATCTGAAATGATCGAGTTAAATTGGGCACGAAGCTGATCTCGATCTAACGAGAATTGAACTGGAATGTCCTTCGGAGTTTCGTACAAATTTTCCAGATTTCTGGAGTAAACCACCATCGTCATGAAAGCGCGCACTGCCTGTTCTGGTGTGGAATAGGTTGGAATTCCGAGTTCGTTCAAAATTCGAATTCCCTCTTTCATGCTCTGTCCGCCCAGCCAGGCTGCCAGCAAAGGCTTGTCGGTTTTTCCAGCCAATTCAGCGATCCGTTGCGCTATCAGCGTTGGGTCAGTCATGGCTTGAGGTGTGATAATGATGAGCACGGCATCGACTTCTGGATCATCTAAAACAATTTCAGTCGCTCGGGCAATCCGCTTCGAAGGCGCATCGCCAAGCACATCAATTGGATTGCCATGAGACCAAAAATGAGGGAGATTTTCATTCAACTTTAAGATGCTTTCATCCGTGAGTTTGGCGAGCGAACCATGTTCTGCAATTAAGGCATCGGTTGCCATAACGCCGGGTCCGCCAGCATTGGTAACGATACCCAGCCGGGAACCTTTGGGAATTTTATGTCTGCCTATTAATTCAGCAACATCGAAGATATCGCCAATATCGAAAACTCGGGCCAATCCGGCTCGTTGAAAAGCTGCATCGTAAACCGCATCTTCGGCTGCCATGGCACCAGTATGAGACGCAGCCACAGCAGCTGATTCAGGGAACCGGCCAGCTTTGTAGGCGACGATGGGTTTGGTTCGGGCAAAAGCACGAGCCGCAGTCATAAACTTTCGCGCCTGTTCAATAGATTCGATATAGAGGATGATCGATTTGGTAGCTTCATCTTCACCAAAATAATCTATTAAATCAGCGAAATCAACATCCATGGTATTGCCAATGGAAACGAAATAGGAAAAGCCGACTTTTTCTTCCAATGCCCAATCGAGCACCGAGGTACATAATGCACCAGATTGCGAAATGAAAGCGATGTGTCCGTTTCTTGGCATCCCCTGAGCAAAACTGACATTCAGATTCAATCCGGGAACGATAAAGCCGAGGCAATTCGGTCCAATGATTCTCATCCCATCAAATCGCCGGGCTTCGGCTAAAATCTGTTCTTCTAATTTTTTACCCTGCTCACCAATCTCGCGGAAACCGGCCGAAAGAATAATAATTCCCATAATTCCGGCTTCTCCACATTGCCTGATCATGTCGCTCACCTGATCGGCTGGTGTACAAATGACCGCCAGATCGGGTGTCTTGGGAAGGCTTCTGACATCAGGATAACATGAAATACCAAGCACGGCTTCACTGGCAGGATTTACCGGATAGACCACGCCTCGAAATCCACCGCCTACCAGATTGCTCAAAACTTTTCCGCCAACACTTTTGGGATTAGGCGTCACGCCGATTAGAGCGATTCGTTGGGGTTTAAATATTCGATCCAGCTTGTGAATGTCCAAATTCATCTCCTCTAAAATTGCTAATCAAACTTCCACATCATGACTAAGATTTAAATCGACTTTCCAGAAAAAATTCCAGCCTGCTTATTTGAGCATAATGTCCAAAATTCCAGAACGATTGATAATTTGTACTGCTTAATATAATCATTTTGTCATTCATTTCCCACATATTTTTCGCTTGCAAATCTCAAAACTTAATACTATATTGTTGCAGCGAATTACTAGAGAATTGAATAGAAGGTACGAATCTGTTTTAAGGTGAACCATGAAAAGGAAAATCATTTTATTCATAATCTTCATGTTTTGTTTTAGTTCTGTTGTCCTCGCCGGCTCTCCGAATTTTGAGAATCCCAGGAAATTTAGCACAGAGTTTCTGTTTGGGATCAGATTTCCAGTGGCTGACCAAACCAGTAATGATATGCTTTCTGGTTTTGCGTTGAAATTTGGAGTCGGCTATCAGCTCACCAAAAATCTGGAATTATTTAACCTGGCTTTTGATTTTGGCAGCTCATCGCCCCATGATCCAGACTATGTTTATGATTATTATTATGGTTTGATACAAGAATCTGTGAATATCTATGGCTTTCCATTAACCATGCGCTATCGTTTTCAAGTTAAAGATCAGCTTGAATTTTATATAGGAACTGGTGTCGCCTACTATTGGTTTGTTACCAAACTGGAAAATCCATATGGAATCCAATTAAAAGGCTCTCGTAAACGCCATGGTCCGGGCGGGATAGTTGAAGTTGGTGTGTTTACCGACGCTTTCAGCGAAAAATTTCTGGTCGGATTGACTTCAAATTTTCTTTATTTAAATACCAATGGGAAAACCCTAACCAATCCTGGTGCGAATCCTGATGAAAAGGTGGAGCGAAAAGATCCATATCTGACGTTCGCGGTTTGTCTCAGGTATTATATGGGAAAATAGCTATAGTTTTCAGGTTTCATGTCAGGAAAAAGCTTGCTGGACAAGGGAAATAGCGTGTCAGCATCTCTCACACAAGGTTACACTCAGATTTACACTGGCAATGGAAAAGGAAAAACAACCGCTGCGTTAGGATTAGCGCTTCGCGCGGCGGGTCATGGATTGCGCAGCTATATCGCCCAATTTATGAAAGGGCAAAGTTATGGCGAGCTGATCAGCCTTCGTTCTATTCCTGAAATCACCATTGAACAATTTGGGAGAGACACTTTTGTACACATCGATCGCGCCACGCCAGAAGATATTCAAATGGCTGAATATGGATTGGAGAAAGCCAGACAGATGATGATATCTGGCAGCTACCAGCTTATCATTTTAGATGAGATACTTGTCGCCATTCACTTCAAACTTGTCACTCTGGATCGAGTTCTGAAATTCCTCTCGGCAAAACCTCCCACCATCGAGCTTATCTTGACAGGTCGCTGTGCCCCAAAAGAGTTGATTGAAAAAGCAGACCTGGTAACTGAAATGGCGGAAGTGAAGCACTATTATCAGCAGAATGTCCCGGCTCGGGACGGCATTGAGCGATGAAAAATTTTTTTTATGCTTAAAATTTCACAAAAAAATCACTTGATTTTTTCAAAAAAAATACTTATACATAATGCTAGAGTGAATTAATATTTTATTTTAACATCGACAATGCCTATATTAAATCCAGGATTAACTCGAATCGTTCTTGCATCTCAATCACCTCGTCGGATTGAATTATTAAAACGAATCATTCCTGATTTTGAGGTCAAGGTTAGCGATATAGCAGAATCAAATAATGGTTGCACTATTCCCGGCAAGCTGGTCGAAAAGCTCTCCCGTCAGAAAGCAGAACATGTTGCTCAGCAAATCTCGGAAGGGATTATTATTGGTGCTGATTCAGTTGTTGTTCTGAATGATAAAATTCTGGGGAAGCCCCAGGATAATTCTGATTGTTATGCGATGCTTAATTTACTCAGTGACCAGGTTCATCAAGTCTTCACCGGCTTTACGATAATAGCCAAGCCACAAAATACCGTGCTATTCGATCATGAGATTACTGATGTAAAATTTCGAAAGCTTGAAACCTGGGAAATCGAAAAATATATTGAGTCGGGTCAGCCTTTGGATAAAGCTGGCTCTTATGGGATTCAAGATGATGGCGCAGTGTTTGTTGAATCCATAAGGGGATGCTATTATAATGTGGTCGGTTTGCCAATTACAAAAGTATTTCTAGCCCTAAAAAAAATATTAAGGGAGGAAGAAAAAAATTGAGAGAACAAGAGCTCATTGACTTTGGTAAAAAGCTTAAAAAAATTAGAAATGACAAAAAACTTGAGCTAAAAAAACTATCTGAACTGACCAAAATAAATATTAATTATCTAAAAAAAATTGAAGAAGGGCAGTTTGATTTCTTGCCAAAACTATATGTTCGAAGTTTCTTAAAACTCTATGTCCAGCAGTTAGGAGAAGACTGGCAAGGCTTGCTTCAAGAATATGATGCAATCAAAGCTGAGACCAACAAATCTGAGGAAATCAAGCCTGATGTAATTAAGACCGAAAAAATCAAATCTGAAAAACCACTAAAGGTAACGGTGATTACCGATGAGGATTTGAAAAAAACTAAAAAGCCCGGTCATTTGCACTCTCAGATTTTGACAATCATTGAAAAAATCAAACCCTATCTGCGCCAGATGAATATTATCTGGTTCGCCTTGGGAGTAATTATTATTTTTTTTGCAATTTATTCTTTACTAAAGGAAAAAAATGATCAGCCAATAATCAGTGCCGGAGGAGTGATTGGGGAATCGCTGATTGAGCCTCAGTCAATTTTGCCGGATACCATCGCCCCATCACAGGATGAAAAACAAGTCTCTCAGATAAGCCAAAATTTGAATCTGGAATTGAAAGCACTCGAAACAACCTGGCTACAAATTATCGTAGATGATAGTATTGCTAAAGAACTTACTTTTGATAGCGGAACCGCACATAGTTGGCAAGCAAAGGAAAAATTTAAGCTTCGTGTTGGAAATGCTGCCGGTATTCGGCTCTTTTTAAATGGACGCGATCTTGGCAAGCTGGGCGATTCCGGCGAAGTGATTAAATTCGATTTGACTGAAGCTGGCATCCAGAGTAGTTCTCTCTAAGAAATTTTATGAAGAGGTAAAATGAAAAAACCGATTATAAGCTGGCTCATTGTCGCCGAATTATTAGTGGCTTGCTGTGCGCAAAAGCCACCTCGCTCGATGGAAATGGCATCTTCGAGAGTGATCCTGACCGGCTGGCTGACTTCGGATCAAATTTTCGGTCAAATTAAAGCCTATCAATTGGGAAAAGAAAAGTATCAGCCTGACGAAGAGTCTATTGCAAAATTAAAATCAATAACATCGGATATTCAAATTCTTGTTTTTTTAGGTACCTGGTGCTCTGACTCGGAACGCGAAGTGCCTCGCTTTCTCAAGATAATGGAGCAGACTAAAAATTCTCATATAACCTTCAAGCTTCTTGGCTTGGACCGATCCAAGCGAGACGCTGATGGATTGGCAGAAAAATATCAGATTGAATATGTTCCCACGTTCATCGTAATTCGCCAAAATGAAGAGATCGGTCGCATCGTGGAAGCGCCGATGATTAGCTTAGAGCAGGACCTGGTTGAGATTGCTACTTCAGTGACAGAATGAAAAGATAGATGATTACCACCGATATTAAAAATATTTATATGATCGCTGTATGTGGCACGGCAATGGGCTCGCTGGCAGCGATGTTGAAATCCCAGGGCTATCAGGTGACTGGTTCGGATAGCCACGTTTATCCGCCCATGAGTACTTTTTTAGCCTCCCAGGGGATTAAAGTTTTTGAGGGATTTCACGCCGATCACCTCGCGCCGGCGCCGGATCTGGTTATCGTTGGAAATGCCATGTCCCGCGGTAATCCAGAAATTGAAGCGGTTCTAGAAAGAAAAATTCCTTACGCCTCATTACCCGAAGCATTGAAGAGCTTTTTCATCCAGGGGAAAGATTCCATCGTGATCACTGGCACTCACGGGAAGACGACAACGAGCTCACTGATCGCCTGGTTACTGGAATTCGCTGGCAAAGATCCCAGCTTTTTAATCGGCGGTATTCCTAAAAATTTTGAGCAGGGTTTCAAGGTTGGCGCAAGCGATCTGTTCGTTGTCGAAGGCGATGAATACGATAGCGCCTTTTTCGATAAGGCTGCTAAATTTTTTCACTATCTCCCCCGGGTTTTGGTGGTCAATAATATTGAATTCGATCATGCCGATATTTACGATAATCTCGATCAGATCAAATTGGCGTTTCGCCGGCTGATCAATCTGGTGCCGCGGAATGGCTTGCTGTTAGCCAATATCGAAGATGCTAATGTGATGGAACTGGCTCCAAAGGCATTCTCTCCGATCCAGACTTTTGGATTGCAAAAGGATGCGTTTTGGCGCGCTGAAAATATTCAATTTTTCGCAGACCACACTTCTTTTGATGTAATAAAACAGGATAAGTTGTTGGTATCAGTGTCAGCTCAACTCACTGGATTCCATAATATTCGTAATATGTTGGCAGCCATTGGAGCGGTTCATTTCTTCGGTTTAACGGCCGAACAAATTAAAGCGGGTTTACCGCTATTCAGAAATATAGTCAAACGATTGGAAGTCAAGGCTACTATCAACGGCATTACGATTTACGATGACTTTGCCCATCATCCAACGAAAGTTCGTTCGACAGTGAATGGTTTACGCTGCCGTTTCCCGAACGGAAAAATTTGGGCAATTCTTGAGCCGCGAACAGCAACATCGAAACGAAAAATTATGGAAGATGAGTATGCCGCCGCTTTCGATGACGCCGATGTGATCATTATAGCAGCGCTGCATCTGCCTGATAAAGTAAAAGCGGAAGATCGACTTTCAGTAGAGCTATTAGTAGAAAAAATCAAGGCGAGAAAAAAACAAGCCTATTATATTCCATCGGTTCCAGAGATTACTGATTTTATAGCTCGTCAGGCTGAGCCGGGTGATCACCTACTGATTATGAGCAATGGAGCATTTGATAATATTCATCAGAAGCTAATTGATAAATTAAAAAATAAATATGGACTAAACTATTAGGCAGCTATGGATAATCGAAATAAGACTGTTCACAGAAGCAGACCCAGTACCGATATGAACAAGATCGATCAAATTTTAATTGACATCCAGCGAAGGCTTCGTGACTCGCTGGAGTCTTATTGCGTTGAAAATCTGAATAGTTTTGAGCGCAAAAGAATTCACAGCTTTTTTGATAATAAAAAAGAAGACTTTGAAACCAGAACCTACCGAAAGGGAGAGCAATTTATCCTCAAGGTTATTCCCGTTGGTAACCTCAAGCGCCTCGCCAAAGAGAATGCCGAAAAGGTCCTTAAAACCGGGGACCCCGTTGTAATGCCTTACCTTGGAAATTACGAGCGTTTTGTTATTCATAATTATCTCAAAGATTTTGATGGCATTGAAACCAAAAGTGTTGGCGAAG
>JAEAME010001555.1_pt1 | contig 15362 bp, 16 predicted proteins | sample 8958731 | NCBI WGS metagenome assembly JAEAME01 (sample SAMN16933194, study PRJNA681113) | bioreactor sludge metagenome | isolation source: anerobic bioreactor sludge (Control) | place: India:Bengaluru | collected 2018-10-24 | reverse complement strand
ATTCACATGGGGTTTCGTCCTTTCGTACTTCTTCTTAGCCATAGTGAACCTCCGTTTTATTTTTTATGGAGCCCATGAGCGGGATTGAACCGCTGACCTCATCCTTACCAAGGATGTGCTCTGCCGACTGAGCTACATGGGCGCCTGGAGCAGGCAATATTTCAACCCGCTTGTTTCTTTTAAGCGGGTACGGTTTCACCCGCTTCGGCTTATTTGGAGCGGGTAAAGATTCAACCCGCTCATTTTTTTGGAGCGGGAAACGGGATTCGAACCCGCGACCCTCAGCTTGGAAGGCTGATGCTCTAGCCAACTGAGCTATTCCCGCGATCCATACTTGCAAAAAATAATAAAAAACCTATAGCGAATAGTTTTTCCTCTCTATTCTATTCACCAGTGCCTGCTCACAACCTTTAAATGGTGGAGAGGGAAGGGATCGAACCTTCGAAGGACTTCGCCAACAGATTTACAGTCTGCCCCCTTTGGCCGCTCGGGAACCTCTCCATAGCTGGTGATGGGACTCGAACCCGCAACCTGCTGATTACAAATCAGCTGCTCTGCCGATTGAGCTACACCAGCAAAACTAAACAATATACCACAAAAATAATACCATATGCAATACGATAAAAATATTTGACAATGCACTATTTTTTAAACCATTTTCCTCTCAATGTCAACATAATATTCTCAGTAATTTCACTTATTATTCCATCAAAGCTCACTTGTCTATTGACATTTACCCATAAAATGTAGTTAAATTACCCGCTTTTGTTAATTCTTTTAAGGAGGTGATGCCGTTATGGTATGTGAAACACTGAAACAGGGCGTCGAGTGCCTGTTTATGAAAAAAACAGGGTGTTCATACAATGGAGGAAAATGTTATACCGTTGTAGAAAATTGCGAAGGCTGCACAAGAATTGTGGAGTTTGAAACGGGTAAATATTGCGCGAGTTTCCCCTACCCGGCCCAGAAATGGCAGAAGGGTGCCTGCTCCATGTCAACACATGTAAAAAAGGCCCCGAAAGTCGACGAACAGAAGATCAATCCGCTCAAAGCATCCAAGAGAAACGCCGGAAAGAAATAACACTCTTTATATTGCCGCGGGATTGCTGTTTAAAAGGGCTTATTGTCTATAATAATACACGTTTTTTCAAACCGTGTTTGGAAAAATACAACTGGTGTGTTGTATTTTGTCTGATTTCCCTGTTTTGAAGGACAGCATATTCAGAGATTGGGCATCGTTTGACCGGTGCAGGGATTATTACGCAAATAGTTAGGGATTATTAAGGAAACAGTTGACTTTTCATGGAAACGAATGATAAAAAGAACAAAATCAACGAGGAGGAATAGGATTTGAAGAAAAATAAATCAGCAATAAAAAAGGCTAAACAGTCTGAAGAAAAACGGGTCAGAAACGCCCATATCAAATCAACCATGAAAAGCCAGATTAAAAAAGCAATAGCAGCAATAGAGACAAATGATAAAGACAATTCCGGCGGGGTTCTTAAAAACGCCATTTCGTCCATCAATAAAGCGGCGTCAAAAAATGTAATCCATAAAAATAACGCGGCACGAAAAGTATCCAGGCTTTCAAAAAAGGCGCACAAGGCCCTTCAGGCAAAAAGCTGATAAGAAATTTGCCGCACTGTCATTATTTCTTAAACAACTTTAGATAAATCTGCTTTGATTCTGGATTGTATCTTAGCGGCGCTTATTTCGAAGAGGGAGATCGTCCCTCGTCAAGTGCTGATCCCTTTACCTTCTCTCCATCCTCTTAACCATGTCGTTGCATACTTTTTTCCAACTTTCATTATTCATTCTTGCTATAGCATCATTATAAGTGCCATTAAGTCGCCATCTCCAACAACATCATGTGCTCCTTGTCTGTTCATTACAGTAAATACATAAATGATGTCACGAATGGTTAGATCATCTGTCGCCTGTCTTAGTTTGGCCTTTAGGAAGTCTAAAACAATTCTTCCTTTTTCTGCAAACGGTTCTGCCAAATATAACGCTGGTGGATGGAGAACTTGATTTCCGCAAATTAACACAGAATACTGATCGTCAATGCTAAACGTGCTAAACTTCTTCAACTGCTCCTTGACCGGTTCTCTAAAGAAAGTTTTTATCCAAACATCGCATTGTCTCTTTGCGCTATTTCCCATTGTAAAACTGCACTGTAGTGTAAAAACAAACAAAACTGTTACGAAGAAACTGCTTGATATTATTCTACGCATAGCACACCCCCACTTGCAATACATGCAAACAATTGATACAAGAGATATGGATTCATAATTTATAAATACATTTTAAATCTGTTAATTCTTCAAGCATCTCCGGCCGAGGGAATTTTTGATGCATGATTAGGCGCGCGAGGGTTGGGATTCGCAGGCCGAAAAAAGATGGTATAAATTGATTTAGCCGGGTACTCGCAAGCAACCAACGATATTCGATGCATCTCATACTCCATGCGGGTGGCAAACGTCGAAGAGTCACGATCCGAAGCGCAACGAGATCAGGCACGAAAAGCCACTCGGCCCCCTTGCTTTAAGATTGCAAAGCCCAAGAAAAAATTTCTTGGGCTTTGCAATCTTAATACTCGACGAATAGTAGGGAGGTAAACCTCCTCGCCATCCTCGCCGATAATCGCTTAATCGCGTCCGCCTTATTATACTCCTCATAGCTTATATTATCGACCCTGTATGTCTCGGAATCGGAGAGCGCCCACCGCTTGACAAAGGTGCCGTTCTTCCTGTAGAGCGCCATGTCTACATCGAGCGTAACGGTCTTTTCGACAACGATACCTGCTATGCTCAACGAATAGGGTTGTGTTGATATTTTTATGATATTCCCCCGCAGATCCCCGTCAGCGCCTTCCTTGTTGACCGTGAACAACCCTGTCGCAAGAAGCTCTTTCGAAAAGGCATCTGTCACATATTGAGATATATGAGGTTCATAGGTCATATTCTTGAAAACAGAAAGGTAAATCGAGGAAATATCGCCACCATAAATGCCTTTCTCCCGAACCAACTGATATCCGCAGGCACCAAGCAGAAAAACGAATGATATCACTAAAAGCATTTTTATCAGGCCTGTCTTTGTCATCGGCATTTTTCCATCCTCTCACGTTTTTTTATACACACACGATGTTCACAAGCTTATTGGGAATGATAATGATCTTTTTAATCGATTTCCCTTCCGTATGTTTAGTTACTTTTTCAAGATTCATGACAATTTCTTTCAGACGTGCTTCTTCCGTATCTCTATCCGTTTCACAGGTGTCTCTCAATTTACCGTTTACCTGAACGGCAATCATGACCTTTTCTTCTTTGATATATTCCGCGTTGTATCGCGGCCACGAGTTTCCGAGGTCGGGGCCTTCTTTACCCAGTGTCACCCACAATTCACCGGTAATGTGCGGCACGAATGGGAAAAGAAGCATGAGGACTGTTTCAAGGGCACCCTTCAAAAATCCCAGAGAACGGGCATCGTTTCTGTCTTTTTCGAGATATTTATAAATGGCATTTACCAGTTCCATAATGCTCGCGATGGCCGTATTGAGATGAAATCTATCAATGTCATCGGTGACTTTCTTAATAGTTTTGTGCAATCTGTGAATGAGTTGTTTTATGTCATCATCATTAAGATCGGCAGGTGACAGTGTCTGAATGGCATCAATATTTTTCAATTGCTCAGCCCGCTCTGCGATAAGCCTCCACACCCTCTGGAGAAAACGGAAACTTCCCTCCACGCCTTTGTCGTTCCAGTCAAGGTCTTTTTCCGGCGGTGACGCGAAGAGACAGAAGAGCCTCGCCGTATCCGCGCCGTACTTTTCAATAAGGTAATCGGGATCGACGACATTACCCTTTGATTTGCTCATCTTCGATCCGTCCTTGATGACCATACCTTGCGTTAGAAGGTTCTCAAAAGGCTCACGGACACTTACAAAGCCGAGTTCATTAAGCACACGATTGAAGAAACGCGAATACAGCAGGTGAAGCACGGCATGCTCGATACCGCCGATATACTGATCAACAGGCATCCAGTAGTCTACCCGTTTCCTGTCAAGGGGCGCGTCGTCATATCCGGGGCAGGCATACTTGAGAAAATACCATGATGACTCCACAAAGGTATCCATAGTATCGGTTTCCCGTCGCGCCGGTTTTCCGCACTTCGGACAGGCGACCTCATAAAACTCCCTGTATTCGGCGAGGGGCGATCGTCCCACCACTTTTATTTCAAGATCAGGGGGCAATACAACAGGGAGACTCTCATATGGTACAGGTACAGTTCCGCAGTCATCACAATAGATAATGGGTATCGGGTTCCCCCAGTAACGCTGCCGTGATATGCCCCAGTCCTTCAGACGATAATTGACGGTCCTTTTTCCCAGCCCTTTTTCTTCGAGATAATCGATGATCTTCAGTATGGCTTCCCGGTTTTTCATCCCGTTGAAACCGTCTGAATCAATAAGGACTCCGTCATCCACATAGGCCTCTTTCATGGTGGCCGCGTCAAGCGTGCCGCCTTCGGGCACAATGGTAACAACAATAGGCAGGTTATATCCTTTGGCAAATTCAAAATCCCTCTGGTCATGGGCAGGGACAGCCATAATAGCACCGGTACCGTATTCCATGAGGACGAAGTTACCGAGAAAGATAGGCACCTTCACCCCGTTCAGGGGATTAATGGCATACGCGCCGGTAAAGACGCCTTCCTTCGCTGTGCTGATCTCGCTCCTGAAGCTCTTGTCCTGTTTCGCTACTTTTTCGATAAAAGCCTTGACAGTGTCCTCCTGAGACGTCCCTTTCGCAAACTCCATGGCCCTAGGATGATCGGGCGCGAGGACCATGAAGGTAACACCCCAGAGCGTGTCGGGGCGTGTTGTAAATATCGTCAGTTTTGTCCCGTCTTCGACAGTGAAATCCACTTCCACACCGTAGCTTTTCCCGATCCAGTTCTTCTGCATACTGAGGACTTTTTCGGGCCAGCCGGGTAGCTTATCGCAATATTCATTAAGTTCATCGGCATAGCGGGTAATGGCAAAAAACCACTGTGTCAGCTCTTTTTGGATGACCTCCTCACCGCACCGCCAGCAAGCGCCATCTTCCACCTGCTCGTTTGCGAGGACAGTCTGACACTTTACGCAGTAATTCACCGGCGAATTTTTCCGGTAGACAAGACCCTTCTCGTACATTTTGAGAAAAATCCACTGTTCCCACTTGTAATAATCAAGATCACAGGTAGCCACTTCCCGGCGCCAGTCATAACCGAAACCGAGGCGCTTTAACTGTGTACGCATATAGGCGATATTATCGTAAGTCCATTTCGCAGGCGCCAGGCCACGTTCAATAGCTGCATTTTCAGCGGGCATGCCAAAAGCGTCCCATCCCATGGGGTGGAGCACATTGAATCCACGCATTCTTTTATAACGGGCTACCACGTCCCCTATGGAATAATTCCGTACATGACCCATGTGGATTTTGCCCGAAGGATAAGGAAACATTTCGAGGAGATAATATTTTTCTTTCCCTGCCTCTTCCTCTACCTGGAAAGTCCCATTCTCTTCCCATATCTTCTGCCATTTCTCTTCAATGCTGTGCGGTTCATAGGCGTTCATTACGTTCTCCGAACGAATAAAATTAAAAATGTAAAATGTAAAATGTAAAATTTACATTATCTTTTCTGCATGGCCCTGATGCGCAACCTCAGGGCATTCAACTTGATAAAGCCGCCTGCGTCTCTCTGATCATAAACAGCGTCTTTATCAAAGGTCGCAAAATCCTTAAGATACAGAGAATTTTCCGATTTCCTTCCCACAACTGTACAACTGCCCTTATACAGCTTGATCCGCGCCGTGCCTGAAACCGTTGCCTGGATATCGTCGGTAAGGGCCATAATCGCCTTCATTTCAGGTGAATACCAGAAACCATAATATATCAGTTCTGAGACCCTTGGAATGAGGCCATCTCGCAGATGCATAACTTCTCTGTCCATTGTAATAGATTCAATTGCCCTGTGAGCGGCATGGAGGATGGTGCAACCAGGTGTTTCATAGACACCTCTTGATTTCATGCCTACAAAACGGTTCTCAACAATATCAACGCGGCCGATGCCGTGTTTTCCTCCGACGGTATTGAGGTATTCCACAATTTTAAAAGGAGACATCTTTTTCCCGTCTATTTTTATCGGAACACCTTTCTCAAAACCGATCTCAAGATATTGCGGCTTATTGGGCGCCTTCTCAGGCGGCTGTGTTGTCCTGAACATATCCTCCGGCGGCTCCGCCCAAGGATCTTCAAGTATCCCGCCTTCATAGCTGATGTGCATGAGATTTCTGTCCATGCTGTATGGTTTCTTTTTAGTGACCGGAACAGGGATGCCGTGTTTCTTGGCGTAGTCCATCAGGTCTTCCCGCGAAGCGAACTCCCACTCCCGCCAGGGAGCAATAATCCGTATATGAGGCTCAAGCGCGTAATAGGTCAATTCAAAACGCACCTGATCATTTCCTTTTCCCGTAGATCCGTGGCAGACCGCGTCGGCCTTCTCTTTCCTGGCAATCTCAATCTGCCGCTTGGCAATGAGGGGGCGTGCGATGGACGTGCCCATGAGATAGCTTCCTTCATAGACGGCGTTTGCCTTGATGGCAAAGAAGATAAAATCACGGGCAAACTCTTCCCGTAAATCTTCAATGTAAATTTTTGACGCGCCGGTTTTCAGTGCTTTTTCCTTGAGCCCCTTCAGCTCTTCGGCCTGGCCTACATCCGCCGCGTAGGCAATGACTTCGCAGTCATAGGTATCAAGCAGCCACTTCACGATGATCGATGTGTCAAGTCCTCCTGAATAGGCAAGGACCACTTTTTTAACTTGATTTCTTTTACTCATTACAACCTCCGTTTTAATAAATGTAAAATGTAAAATGTAAAATTATAAGAAGAAGCGTATGGAAAATGTCATTCCACATTTTGAATTATTTTGCCGTTCATTCTACATTTTGCATTTTTCATTTTGCATTAACAATCAGCCACTCCAGGAGCGCCTTCTGAGCGTGAAGTCTGTTTTCCGCCTGGGTGAAAATTACATTGCTGTATTTCTCAAAAACATCATCAGTAATCTCCTGCCCGCGGTATGCCGGCAGGCAGTGCATAACCATGACGTCTTTTTTCGCGTTTTTCAACAACTTGTCGTCTATTCTGTATCGCGCGAATGCTTTCTTCCGTTCCCTCTGCTCCCTTTCCTGGCCCATGCTCACCCACACATCCGTATAAACAACATCGGCGTCTTTCACCGCTTCAAAAGGATCCGTGGAGTAGAAAAAAGTTTTGTTTTTTCTCGCGTCCGCGAAAAGTGTTTTTTCGGGCTCATATCCTTCAGGTGTTGCCAGTGAAAAATCAAGTCCCAGGAGAATCGCCGCTTCGAGCCATGAGTTGGCCACATTATTGCCGTCACCGATGTAGGCGATTTTCCTACTCTTAAAATTACCCTTGTATTCTTGAATCGTAAAAAGATCGGCGAGAATCTGACACGGGTGATAGAGATCGGAAAGACCGTTAATGACAGGAACACTTGCCCATTTTGCCAACTCTTCAACGACATTCTGTGAATAGGTTCGGATCATGATAGCATCCACGTACCTCTCCAGAACCCTGGCCGTGTCCTTTATCGGTTCACCCCTGCCGATCTGTGTTTCCGTCGGACTCATAAATATACCCTGTCCCCCAAGTTCGTACATACCGACTTCAAAAGAAACCCGCGTCCGCGTCGAGGCCTTTTCAAAGATCATGGCAAGGCTCTTTCCGGCAAGTGGTTTATGTTTCTTGCCGGCTTTACGCAATTTTTTCAGTTCTTTCGCTCTCTCCAACAGATACAGGCATTCCTTCTTTTTTATGTCGAGAAATTTTGTAAAATCTTTTTTCACGTTTTCACCTTTTCAAATATTCTGTCTGCCATTTCAAGGAATATATCCACCTCTTCCTTTTTTATAATCAAGGGAGGTATGAGGCGCAGGATTGTTCCTTTTGTGCAATTGAGTATTATCCCTTCTTTCAGGAATTCTCCGGCGATTTCATCACCATTTGCCTTTAATTCAACGCCCCAGAGAAGCCCCATGCCGCGGACATCAGCAACAAAGGAATATTTTTGTTTCAGAGCCATAAGTCCCTGTTGGAGATATTTTCCGGTCTCCGCACAGTTTTTAATCACATCTTCATCTATGAGTGTGTCAATCGTCGCAATTACCGCTGACGCCGCAAGGGGATTCCCGCCGAACGTCGACGCGTGCGTCCCCGGCTCAAACGCTGAGATGACATCGTCCTTCGCGATGATTGCCCCGACGGGGAAGCCGTTTCCCAGCGCCTTGGCAAGACTCATCACATCGGGTTCTATGCCGTACTGTTCGTACGCGAAGAATGTTCCTGTCCTTCCCATACCGGTCTGGACTTCGTCAAGCATGAGAAGGATATCTTTCTTTTTTGTAATCTCCCGTATTTTCTTCACATACTCCACTTCGGCGACATTGACACCGCCTTCAGACTGGATAAGCTCGATCATAACAGCGCACGTGGTTTCATCGATCTTCTTTTCAAGGGCGTCGAAGTCATTAAAGGGCACATGGACAAATCCGGGGTGAAGCGGCGCGAAACCTACCTGGAATTTTGTCTGGCCTGTTGCCGATATGGTCGCCATTGTCCTGCCGTGAAAGGAATTTTCCATGGCAATAATTGTGGAACGTCCTTCGCCGTACTTTTTCCATGAATAACGCCGCGCCAGTTTTATGGCAGCTTCGTTCGCCTCCGCTCCGCTGTTACAGAAAAAAACCTTGTCGCCAAAAGAATGTTCTGTCAGCGTTTCAGCGGCCCTGATTTGCGGCTCCATATAAAAAAGATTGGAAACATGAAACAGTTTTTTTGCCTGCGCTGTGAGCGCTTCCACGACAGCCGGATGGGCGTGGCCAAGACCGCAAACGGCAATGCCTGACAGAAAATCGAGATACCGGCGACCGTTTAAGTCCCAGAGCCAGCATCCTTCTCCTTTCGTGATGACAATAGGGAACCGGGTATATGTATCAGCCACATACTGCTTTGCTTTTTTGATCATTTCGTCTTGCATTATTTATCTCCTGTAATCTCCGTGCCTACTCCCCTGTCGGTAAATATTTCAAGGAGAATAGCGTGGGGTACCCTTCCATCCACAATATGCGTCTCCCGAACACCACCCTTGAGGGCGTCGACACAACAACCTACCTTCGGTATCATCCCACCGGTTATTATTTTTTTCTGTATGAGCTTCTTTATTTCGCTCTTTTTCAGTGTTGAAAAAAGCTTGCCATTACTATCCATAACTCCTTTCACATCGGTAAGTAAAATAAATTTCTCTGCCGAAAGCGCCTGGGCGATGCTGCCCGCCGCGGTATCGGCGTTAATATTGTATGACTTCCCGTTGACACCGTCCGCGATAGGGGCAATGACTGGTATATAACCGTGTCTGCTGATTTCCCTGATGATGTCTGTATTAACACCAATGATATCTCCTACCAGACCTACCTTAGTGTCCTTAACCTGCTTCGCAATAAGAAGCTTGCCGTCTTTCCCGGAAAGGCCAATGGCGCGTCCGCCCATATCGTTGATGTTTTTCACGATTTCTTTATTAACAAGGCCTGAAAGTACCATTTCAACAACTTCAAGTGTCTTCTCATCAGTCACTCTGAGGCCGTTAACGAATCGTGTCGGTATCTTGAGGTCCTTGAGCAATCTGCCGATCATGGGCCCTCCGCCATGGACGATTATGGGATTGATACCCACAAATTTTAAAAGCGACACGTCCTTGGCAAACTCCGTTTTCAGGCTTACCTCTTCCATGGCCGCGCCGCCGTATTTAATCACAAAGGTGGAACCGGCAAATTTTTTAATATAGGGCAGAGCTTCAAGTAATGTCTTTACCTTCTCACTCATCTTCTTTTCCTTTCCGTTTTTTTCGCTATTCACTATTCGCTATTCACTGTTTTTTTTACTATTTACTATTCACCATTCACTATAGACTATTCACTGCTTCTAAAGGATATATCTGCTTAAGTCCTCTTTCTCCAGGAATTCTCCCAGTTTTTCCCTCACGTATTTTTTCGTGATGGACATCTTCTTTTCCGTCATATCAGGCGCCGCAAAAGAAACATCTTCGAGAAGTTTTTCCATAACTGTATAGAGCCTTCTGGCGCCGATGTTTTCCGTCATTTCATTGATTCTCTGGGCAATGTCGGTTATCTCTTCAATTGCCGGACGCTCAAAATCAAGCTCGACATCCTCTGTTGCCAAAAGCGCTTTGTACTGCTTGATAAGCGCGTTTTCAGGCTCTGTGATGATCCTGAAAAAATCATCCTTTGTCAGCGCGTCAAGCTCGACCCTTATGGGGAACCTCCCCTGTAATTCAGGAATCAGGTCAGACGGCTTGGACATATGAAAAGCACCGGCGGCAATAAACAGGATGTGGTCAGTCTTTACCATGCCGTATTTGGTCGTTACCGTCGTACCCTCAACGATGGGAAGAATGTCACGCTGCACCCCTTCCCTCGATACGTCGGGGCCCTGTCCGTGATCGCGGCTCGCGATCTTGTCGATCTCATCAAGAAAAATGATGCCTGTCTGTTCCACCCTTTCGATAGCGTCAGACGTCACCCTGTCCATATCGATAAGTTTTTTCGACTCCTCCTGAATGAGATGTTCATAGGCTTCTTTCACTTTCATCTTCCTGCGTTTCGTCTTTTTCGGCAATATATTGCCGAACATATCCCGTATCTGCATGTCCATCTCTTCCATGCCCTGGGCGGAAAAGATTTCTATCATCGGCATCGCCCTGTCAGGCACTTCAAGTTCTACGATCCTTCCGTCAAGCTGACCCGCCTTAAAGCGCGCTCGCATCTTCTCCCGCGACTGATCCACCAGTTGGTCCGCTGTTTCTTCCTCGTCAGATGTTGTTGCCGGCGCCGGGGATTTTTTTAACGGCAGAAGCAAGTCCAGTATCCTTTCCTCAGCCAGACCGGTTGCTTTCTCCTTCACCTGTTCCTGCTCTTCCTTTTTGAGCATGTTGATGGAAAGCTCAGTCAGGTCACGTATCATTGATTCAACGTCTCTGCCGACATAACCTACTTCGGTAAATTTCGTGGCCTCAATCTTTAAAAAAGGAGCCCCTGCCAGTTTCGCCAGCCTGCGGGCTATCTCGGTTTTGCCAACACCGGTAGGCCCTATCATAATGATGTTCTTCGGCGCGATTTCATCACGGAGATCTTTCGGCACCATCCTTCTTCGCCAGCGGTTTCTGAGCGCTATGGAAACGGCCTTCTTGGCCTTTTTCTGACCGATGATAAACCGGTCAAGTTCTTCCATGATTTCTTTCGGGGTTAATTTTTTGCTGTTCATCTATAATTCCTCAATAACGATCTTATCATTTGTATATATGCATATCTCGGCGGCAATGGCCAGCGACTCTTTCACGATGTCCCTCGCCGATAATTCCGTGTACTTATTGAGCGCCTTTGCCGCTGCCTGCGCGTACGGCCCGCCGGAACCGATGGCGGCGATGCCGTCATCCGGCTCCACAACATCGCCGGTACCGGAGAGTATCAAAGTATGATCCTTATCAGCGACAATGAGGAGCGCCTCAAGACGTCTCAGCATCCTGTCTGTTCTCCAGTCTTTCGCAAGCTCCACAGCGGCACGGGTGAGTTACCTTCTTGGATGTGATTTATCGTAAATCTCCATGAGTTTATCCATGGAGATATGTGTATATCTCTGTGTGGTGGAAAGCTTTGAGTGGCCCAGCAGTTCCTGAATACTCCTCAAATCCGCGCCGCTATCGAGCATATGGGTGGCAAAGGAATGCCTGACCCCGTGGAGAGACAGGTTCTTAAAAAGTTGTGCCTTGATCTGATGCTTTTTCATGATTTTCAATAAACCTCTGTAAGCGAGCCGTCCTCCCCGGGCATTTATAAAGAGAGCGCTTTTCGGTTCGTATTTAGCTTCCTTCTTAACGGCCGCCAGATACGCTTCGATGGCTTCTTTCGCTTTATCACCGAAAGGTAGTATCCGCTCTTTGCCTCCTTTTCCTTTAACTTTTACCCACATGCCATCCAGGTGGAGATCTTCCTTGTTCATCGTAAGGACTTCACTCGCCCTCATCCCCGTGGAGTACATAAGCTCAAAAATAGCGCGATTGCGAATATTGAGCCACCCCTCCCTGGGCAGGAAATCGAGAAAATGAAACATTTCGTCGATAGTATAGAACTTCGGCAGATGTTTCTCAATCTTTGGATTTTTGATAACAAGGGCTGTGTTTTCATCAATATACCCTTTTTTCTTCATAAACCGGAAAAAAACCTTAATCGCCGAGACTTTCCGTGACAGGGAAGATTTCTTCAGTCCTTTATAGATATGGACAATATAGGCCCTGATCGCGTTGTGGTCTACCTCTTCAAAAGAATTTTCTTCAATAAATTTTATAAAATCCTCGATGTCCCCCTTGTAAGCCCGTTCCGTGTTAAAAGAAGCGCCCCTCTCAATATCGAGATATTTATAGAACTCTTTTGCGACTGCCTTGATAGTCTTTTTATCCATAGGACTAATATTTTATAATTTTCTCCTAAATAATCAAGAAAATTCACCTTTTTTAAAGAAATAAGGAGCGGAATACCCGTATTTTCTGCTAAATAGCGCTTTTTTGTATCGCCATAACGCATGTCTTCAATGTTTCAACGCTTTTTTTTCTTGTCAACCTCTCCTGATTGATTTATGATACCACAATGAATCATTTTCAATGGCGGGTAGTATCAATCCACTCTCACCTGGTTTCATTCTCTTCCACACCGCAATGTTTTGAATGGAATAGACCGCTATAAGGTGACTGACACGTTCTATTTCCATCAGAAGCATGGGTTATCATCAAACACTTACGGAGGCATTATAATGGAAGGCAGCAAATTGTATGTGGGCAATCTCAGTTACTCGGTAACCAAAGAGCAATTAAAAGAGCTGTTTGGGGGATTCGGGGAAGTGGGGGACATTAGAATCATTGAAGGTAAAGGTTTCGGATTTGTTGAAATGACCAATCAGGTAGACGCTGAAAAGGTAAAGAAAGAATTGAACGGCGCTCAATTCATGGGACGAACCTTAAAGGTTGATGAAGCCCGTCCCCAGAAAGACAAACCACGGGGAAGAAGCGGCGGCGGTCGCAGATACTAATTTTTCCGTCCAGTTTATAAAACGGTAAAACGCCCTTGCGGAAGTCATAGCGGGGAACGTGGAGGTTATGTGGCACAGGCAAAGGTCAACGACACAGTTATGTTGCATTATACCGGTTCTTTCATGGACGGTACGGTATTTGACTCATCCGCAGATCGGGAACCCCTTGAGTTCACCATCGGGCAGCACATGGTGATCCCCGGATTCGAAAACGGTGTTGTCGGGATGGAAGAAGGAGACTCGAAAAAACTCAATATACCGGCAGAAGAAGCATACGGCCTGCACAGGGAAGACCTTCTTACAGTCATTGGACGATCACAAATGCCTGCCGATATTGATTTAAAAATCGGAATGGTACTCCAGGTACGCACCCCTGAAGGAGAAATCGCTCATGTTATTGTTCAAGACATGGACAACGATAAGGTGACTCTCGATTTTAATCACCCCCTTGCCGGCAAGGATCTTATCTTTGAGGTAAAACTTGTAAAGATCGGCCCGGTATAATCACCGGGACATAAAACTTCACAAAAAAAAGACCCCGGTTTTCAGTCGGGGTCTTTTTTTTGCACGCACTGTTATGTCGGTGAGATTGAAGACAGTTCTTTCTTGAATGAATAGAAGTAAACCGCGCCGATAAAGATAAATCCGCCGACGATGTTTCCAATTGTCACCGGTATTAAATTCCACTCGATAAACTGACCCCAGGTAACGTTGGCACCTGCCATAATACCTGCCGGAATAAAATACATATTGGCAACACTGTGTTCAAAACCTGATGCCACAAAAGCCATGATGGGAAACCAGATACCGAAGAATTTCCCTATCATGTTTTTTGATGCAAAAGCGAGCAATATGGCAAGGTTAACAAGCAGGTTACACGCAATGCCTTTCATGAAAGCCGACCAGAGCCCTATACTGCCTGCGGCAATGTATGGCAGTGTTTTCGCTTCAGCTATGCCAATCGCGTTTTTTCCGAAAAGGGTGATCTCCATTGCATTACCACCTTTGCTGAAAGGCCCTACATACATGAGGTAGGCCCAGAAAAGGGAACCAATAAAATTCCCGATATAAACCCAGAACCACGCGTTGATCACCCTGCTCCAGGTCGTTTTTTTCTGGAACACGGCCATCGGTATCAACATGGTGTCACCGGTAAACAGTGACATGCCGGTAAGCACGATAGCAATGAGGCCCACGGGGAAGACCGCTCCTGATATGAGCGATTTAAAACCGGGACCCATCGTGACGTCCAGTCCGGTCGATGTGACTGTCGCCAGTGCGCCTCCAACCGCGATAAGAAGACCGGCCATGAAACTTCTCACAAGATAATTTGTCGGGGTTAAGTTTGCCTTGTATTTTCCCGCATCTCCCGCTAATTGAACAATTTCTACTGGTTTGTTCGCCATATACCCTCCTTAATTATTTTATAATAATATCCTTCAGGATATTTATGCTGATCTGCATATGATGCCTCTGAAACTCATATTCCGGAGACCGCTCTGGATGTTTCACTATCACAGATCTGCCGGGGTACCTTTCGCGCTGCATTACGAACCGGGAAGTCCTTGGGCCTGACAGCGCGGGATTCATAATTATCAATAAACAAAGTCTACCAAAGCAGTATTTTATTTCACAAATAAATAAAAGTCACGCAAAAAAAACAACGGCGACGAAGTATTCACAACATTCCAATTATATTAAGATTTTTAAAAACATTGTGCTGCAATTTGTCTATACGTCTTCCAGTTTAACATTCCCCGGAGATTTTTCCACAGCTTCAGAAATCATCTCCAGATAATGAGAAAGTTTTTCCGCGTCTTCATCTGATTCTCTTTGAGGAAACTCGGCATTTCCCGCTCTCTCGTAGGTATCGAGTACTTCTTTGATAGTGATCAATTTGACACTGCGGCCCGGCTGGAATGATGCTTCTCTCCTGATCCCTTTGGCGATTTCCACCACAAGGCCCTTCGAGCTCAGCCTGTAAAGTATTTCGCTTACAAACGAAACAGGTAGTTTCAGCGTGCGGCTTATCTCCCGCATGGTCAACGGTTTCTTTCCTGCGGCAAACTGTTTTACGAGGAGGTAAAAAACTCTGAGGACGAGAAGTCTCCTCGACGCGCCTCCGATACGGCCATAATC
>JAEAME010001577.1_pt1 | contig 15370 bp, 13 predicted proteins | sample 8958731 | NCBI WGS metagenome assembly JAEAME01 (sample SAMN16933194, study PRJNA681113) | bioreactor sludge metagenome | isolation source: anerobic bioreactor sludge (Control) | place: India:Bengaluru | collected 2018-10-24 | reverse complement strand
TTCCGGAAATACTCCGCTCCCTTCCGGACAGCCCGCTTCATCATCCGGAGTAGAAAACGACGAATTGACCTGCTCCGGCAAAAAACCTCCGGCTTTGTTCCGTTACTTACGGTTTTTTGGCTAATTTTCCGGCCAAAGCAGAAAAAATCGGATCCATGCTCAGTATTCTGAAGCCCCCGCCCCATAAAGAGCTGCTCGACAGCGACAAAACGGGCCCCACCTACAGGAAGCTGCGTCTCCAGGTGTTCCTGGGGATTTTTATCGGTTATGCCGGCTATTACCTCGTCCGGAAGAACTTTTCGCTGGTGATGCCCGACCTGGTGGCGATGGGCTACTCCAAAGGAGAGTTGGGGATTATCGCCTCGGCGGTATCGATCGCTTACGGCCTGAGCAAATTCCTGATGGGAGGCGTTTCCGACCGGAGCAATGCGCGGATATTCCTGAGCCTGGGGTTGCTGTTGTCGGGGATCACCATCCTGCTTTTCGGCACGGTACCCATTCTGACCTCTTCGGTGCTCATCATGTTTGTGGTGATGTTCGTCAACGGGTGGTTCCAGGGCATGGGATGGCCTCCCTGCGGCAGGGTGATGGTCCACTGGTTTTCAGCAAAGGAAAGGGGCACCATGATGTCGATTTGGAACATCGCCCACAACGTGGGGGGCGGACTCATCGGTCCCCTGGCCGTCCTGGGCGTGGCCCTGTTCGGCGACTGGCAGAGCAAGCTCTACTTCCCTGCCCTGATCGCCCTGGCGATCGCCTTCATTGCCTGGCTTCTCGTCCGCGATACGCCCCAGTCGTGCGGCCTGCCCAACATCGAAGCCTTCAAGCACGACTATCCCAAGGATTATGAAAAAAGCCACGAAAAGGAATTTTCAGCCAGGGAGATTTTTTTCACCTACGTGTTCCGCAACAAATTTCTCTGGATGATAGCCATTGCCAACGTAATGGTTTACCTGGTACGGTACGGCATCCTCGACTGGGCACCCACTTACCTCGAAGAGGTCAAGCATTTCTCCATGAAGGAGTCGGGATGGGCCTATTTTGCCTATGAATATGCCGGCATCCCGGGGACCCTGCTTTGCGGCTGGATTTCCGACAAGGTGTTCTCCGGACGCCGCGCCCCCGCCATCGTTATTTACATGCTGCTGGTGATGGCCGCGATCTTCGTCTACTGGCAGAATCCCGCCGGCAACATCCTCGTGGCCAACCTCGCGCTGATCACCATCGGCTTCCTGATTTACGGCCCCGTCATGCTGATCGGCGTGCAGGCCCTGGACCTCGTCCCCAAGAAAGCCGCAGGTACAGCTGCCGGCCTCACCGGGCTTTTCGGCTACCTCGGCGGCGCCCTTTTCGCCAACATCGCCATCGGCTTCATCGTAGACCACCTGGGATGGGATGCCGCCTTCATCCTGCTGATCATCGCCTGCGCCCTGGCCATCCTTTTTACCTCCTTCACCTGGAAAAAAGAAAAGGAAAGAGTCAGCAACGCATAAACAACAGCATACGGAACCCACCCACGGCCGGCAACCCCGCACTGCCGGACGCATGAGGTGCCGGAGAGACAGGAGAAGAATCTTTCACACCGGGAAGAAGGCACGAAACAGCATCAAACACAACGGACATAAGCGGGCGGGAACAAACGTTCTCCGAACCGCAAAGGAAAAAAGAAAAACATCCTCTGCTATGAGAAAAACCGCGATACTATGGATTGTGATGGCCTTCTGCCTCTCCGGCTTGCATGGCCAGGAATACAGGCCGGTTATCGGCTGGAACGACGAGATCAACTACAAACTGGAGGCGTTCCTGAACGGCACCCTGACGGTAAACAGCCGGAAAGTGGCCGTTTTTGACTGCGACGGCACCACCTTCGGGCAGGTTCCCTATTACCTGGCCGACGAAGCCCTTTACCGGTACGCTGACAGAACGCTCAAAAGCAGAAACGACAAGGAAGCCCGCGAAAAACTGGCCATCCTCGACCGCATGGTAAAGAACGGCGACAACGTCGGGAAGGTCTATGTCGAAGACAGGGTTCATTTTCTGGCAGGCCTCACCCCGGAGGAGATTGAAACCATCGGGTATGACTGTTACCACGAAGCCTACAGGGGCAAATTCTATCCGGAAATGAAACAGCTGATTGCCAACCTGAAGGCTTACGGTTTCGAGGTCTGGATTCTTACCGCCTCTCCCGAATTGCTGTACCAGAAATTCGTAGCCGAAGAATTCGGCATCTCCCCGGTTCAGGTGGTGGGCGCCAAATGCGTCGTCAAAGAGGGAAGGACCACCGGGGAGATCATTCCCCCGATCCCGCAGGACGACGGCAAGGGGCACACCATCGAAACCTTCATCAAGGCCCGTCCGCTGATCGTGGGCGGCAACAGCCGCGGCGACATGGACATGCTGAATGAATCGGCCGGACTGAAGATCGTTGTCAATCCCGACGACGTGACCGTCAGGGGAGCGGAAGACGGACCCATGGCCGGCCATACCGTCCGTTCCTACTGGGAACAAAAAGGCGCCCTGATTGTCAGGTGCCACGATGTGGCCGACCCGGAGGTGACCTTCCATACCGAAAGCTGGAAAATAAGGCAAAACAGGGCCAATCCCAAATAAGAGGAGCTGTGCAGGGCTTCTGCACGCCTCCCTTCACACCATAGTTTGAACGGGCTGAAAGCCCGTACTATGTCAACCCGGGGCGCAGTTTACCGGAAGCCTGCTTCATTTCCCCGGAGCTACATAACGGATATTTGTAGGCCATAAAGGGTTCATGTTGAAATTTCTTGTTCTTTTGTTTGCAGGACCGGAAAAGACTCCGGTCAAATGGCACGTCTCAAATGAAAATACTGGTAACCGGAGCCGCGGGATTCATAGGCTTTCACCTGGTCAGGAGGCTGGCCGCCAGGGGTGACGAGGTGATGGGGCTGGACAACCTCAACAACTATTATGACCCGGGGCTGAAGTATGCCCGGCTGCGCGAGTGCGGAATCCTGAGGGAGGAGATTCATCCCGGAAAAATCACCGGCAGCCGTGTGTACGGCAACTACCGTTTCATCCGTGCAGGACTCGGGGAGAAGGAGCAGCTTCTAAGCCTTTTCAATGCGGAAAGGTTTGACATTGTCTGCAACCTGGCTGCGCAGGCGGGTGTCCGGTACAGCCTGGAAAACCCGCAGGCCTACCTGGACAGCAACATCACCGGATTTTTAAACATTCTGGAGGCATGCCGGCTTTATCCGGTGCGCCACCTGGTCTACGCCAGTTCGTCGAGTGTCTATGGCAGCAACACGGAGATGCCCCTCTCCACCACCCATCGCACCGACCACCCCGTGAGCCTCTATGCCGCCACCAAGAAGAGCAACGAACTGATGGCCCATGCCTACAGCCATCTCTTTTCCATCCCAGCCACAGGCCTCCGCTTTTTCACCGTTTACGGGCCCTGGGGCCGTCCCGACATGGCCGCTTTCCTTTTCACGCGCGCCATCCTCGCAGACCAGCCGGTGCAGGTGTTCAACAACGGTGAGATGTACCGGGATTTCACCTATATCGACGATATCATCGAAGGGGTGGTGCGGGTGATCGATCAGCCTCCGGGGGAAGGGCATCCCCCCTGCGCCCTTTACAACATCGGCCACTCCGATCCCGTAAAGCTGACCGACTTTCTGGAAGCCCTCGAGGAGGCCCTGGGCAGAAAAGCCGACCGTCGTTTCCTGCCCATGCAGCCGGGCGACGTGGTGAAGACCTATGCCGATGTTACAGACCTGGAAGCCCGGTTCGGCTACCGTCCTGCCACCCCGGTAAAAGAAGGAGTCAAGCGGTTTGCGGACTGGTATCTGCGCCATGTGAGCCGGCAGGGTGCCGTGTAGCGGTTCTTCAGTCAATTTCCCGGCTCCAGGGGCCGGAACCGTTGTCCGGTCCCGTACCTCAGGAGCGGGAAAAGAAAAAGGCAGACCTGTAAGCCGGGTTCTGTATTCACCGTTGGTGAACCTCTGTCATTTATCTTGCCGCACCATCGCTGGTACGGTCGTGCAGCCTACCCCTCCCGGCAGCCCCGGCATTCCTGCCGGCGCAGCAAAACGGGCCGCCTTGCCTTGCGACCGGGATATATTTGGCCTTGCAACCCATGAGGCGTACGGCCCCCGGTGTCGCCACCGGAGCCGGTGCGCTCTTACCGCACCTTTTCACCCTTACCCCGCCCGAAGACGGGACGGTTGTTTTCTGTTACGTTGCTTCGGGCTTTCACCCGACTTCCCGTTAGGAAGCATGGCACCCTGTGTTGCCCGGACTTTCCTTACCGGCCTGCGGCCGGCACGACAGAGCGGTCTGCCGCTGCAAAGATAATGCAAATCCGTGGGTTGTAAGCCTGTTTCCGCTTCCCGTTTCCTGGTAATACAGCCAGGGTGCTCAAACTGAAACAGACATCGATCCATCCTTCATGCAAATACCGCGGGACCAAATAACCGGAGCAGGCTCAGGAATCCATATACAACTGACATATAATCGATTAATCGGGAATCACTCGGGTAAAAAATGCATATGGCCGGGTGTGCCCGTTGCGGCACACCCCGGTAACTGCTTCACCGGTGGTTCGCCGGAACACTTCTGATCAGCCTTTTCGCAAAATCACCAGGGTGGCGCCATACCCGTATTCCCGGAAAGAGGCATCCTGCATCTCATATTTCCTGTAGCGGCTTTCCAGTTCGCGCCGTAGTTCCCTGCGCAGCACCCCCTGCCCCACCCCGTGGATGAACACCACCCGCCGGGTACCTTCCCTGAGAGCCTCTTCCATCGCTGAGCGAAACCTTTCCAACTGCAGCTCCAGGATCTCCTTGGGCGAGAGCCCCGCCGCCGATTCCACAAGCTCGGCAACATGCAGGTCCACCTCCCTGAGGTCGGCAGGCTGCTTCTTCGTGCGGAGCGGAACAGCAATATCCCCACTCTCCTCCGCAACCTTCCTGCCGCTGAAATCATGCCGGCGTAGTTTTTCCAGCTCCCCCGAAAGCTCTTTTTCATTGATTTCAACCAGCATAGCCCTTTTTTCAAAATAGGGATTTGCCGCGAAGGAGCTTTCCTTGTACATTTTAACGGGATTGACCTTCAGGGTACTCACCACCGCCGGAAGCAGTGCGGCGCCCGAGGGTTCATACGGCAGCAGCTGAAAACCGAAACCGGGGAAATGGCTCAGGTCCTCGTGGCCGAAACCCTTCAGCGGTATGCGCGAATAGGCGGGCAAACGGCCTGTTTTTTCCGATCCATAGCGCTCCTCCTGCCAGAGCGAAAAATGAAACAGCAACTGGTAACGGCTGTCGTTGACCAGCCAGGCTTTAATCTCCCCGGAAAGAGGCATGGTGGGCACCTCCGGCACGAATGCCAGAAAATAGGCGGGCGGTGACGAAGCCGGTTTTGCCGCCGGGGAGGTAAAAAGAGGCAGCCATTCCTTTTTGGGCTTCGGCGCTTCCTTTTTCAACGTTTCCCTGGAAGCCGGCGCCTTCGCGGCCGGTACTTCCTCCCTGCGCTCATCCTTCACCAGTTCCGTGATCAGGATGGGCACCTCAAAGCCCTCTTCATCCTCTACGTTGACCACCCGGGGGGTCACAAAGCCGGTCACCCTGCCCCCGCCGACGGCATTCAGAAATTTAACCCGGTCTCCTATTTTAAGCATCTTCCGATTTTTGCTGTAAAAATAGGACAAAATCGCATTCAGGATCCTTAACGTATCCTGCCCGGCAGGTAAGGGCAGTTGCGGCAGTCGTTTCCCGGGCTAAGCCCTTCACACTTCGCGTGCAAATTGCTATTTTTGCCGTTCCAGATTGATTTGCTGTGCAAGAGATCCCGCGAATCGCCGCCTGCGACTACACTTACGACCTGCCCAGGGAGCGGATCGCCCTTTATCCGTTGCCTGCCCGCGACCAATCCAGGCTGCTGGTATGGCGGAAGGGCGTCATTACCGGCACCTTTTTCGGACAATTGGACAGTTTCCTGCCCTCCGGTTCAATGCTGGTGTTTAACAACACGCGGGTCGTCCACGCACGGCTGTTTTTCAGGAAGGAAACCGGATCGCGCATCGAGTTGCTCTGCCTGGAGCCCAACAGGCCGGCCCATCACCAGCAGGCATTGGAATCTGCCGGTCCGGTGGAATGGAAATGCATGGTCGGAAATGCAAAAAAATGGAAGGAAGGCCCTCTTTATTTGGAAGGCCTTGCCGGGGAGACCGCCTTCCGGTTGAAAGCCGAAAGAACCGGGAATGAGGGCAATGCCTTTCTCATCCGTTTTTCCTGGGACCGCCCCCTGCCTTTTTCCGCCATCCTCGGGGCCGTGGGAGCCATGCCCATTCCTCCCTACCTGAACCGCCCGGCGGAAACCCTGGATGAAGAGCGCTACCAGACTTCCTACGCAAAAATTGACGGGTCGGTGGCCGCACCCACGGCAGGGCTCCACTTCACCAGGGAGGTGATGGCCCGGCTGTCTGCCAAAGGAATCCGCTGCCAGGAACTCACGCTCCATGTGGGAGCAGGAACTTTCCAGCCCGTCAAGACCGACTGGATCTCCGCCCACACCATGCATACCGAAACCATCCGGGTAACCCGCCGGTTTCTCAGCGAACTGAAGGAATTCGATGGCAGGATGATCGCCGTGGGCACCACCTCCGTGCGGGCCCTGGAAAGCCTTTACTGGCTGGGGGCAAGAGAGGATAACGATTACGACGGGGCGCCACCCGGCGGGCAGGCCAGCCCGGAAAAAGGCTCTCAGGAACTTCCCACCCTCGGCCAGTGGGAGCCCTATGGCACCACCCGTCAGCCGGAAGCGACCCAGGCCCTCCAAAACCTTCTCCGGCGGATGGATGCCGCCGGCCAGGAAGAACTGACCTTCTCCACCTCTCTGATGATCGTTCCCGGCTACCGCTTCCGCATCATCCGGGGAATGATAACCAACTTTCATCAACCGCAGAGCACCTTGCTGCTGCTGATCGCCGCCTTCCTCGGCGATGACTGGAAAAAAGTCTATGACCACGCCCTGGAGGGCGGGTACCGCTTCCTGAGCTACGGCGACAGCAACCTCTACCTGAAAGACTGACCCGACTTCCCGCCCTGATGCTTTCACCGGGCTGTTACCGCTGCACCCGGCTTTCCATTGCCCAAAAAATGAAAGGGCAGCAGGAAAAGATGCTTTCCCGGGGCTTCCCCGTAAAATCCGAGGCACAAGAAACGAATGAATGAATATTTTCAACCATAAACCGGCTCTTTTTCCCTATTTTTAACCGATAATCCCGGCCATCCGGAATCCTGGCGACCATGAAAGCGAAAAAAGCCGTCAGCTGCCCTGCGGCCATCCGGAAGAAGCTGTTTTTCCGCCACCCGGGGCACCGCAAAATAATTTAATAACCGTCAGACCATGGGTGAACTGATCGCCATCGCCGTTATGCTGCTCTGGGGCGGCCATCTGGGCTGGATGCTGTTGAACCTGCCGGTCGATCCGGCCAGCATCCGTTTCTGGCTGCATCTGCTTCTGCAGGCTTACCTCTTCACGGGGCTTTTCATCACCGCGCACGATGCGATGCACGGTACGGTCAGCCGCAACCGCGGAATCAACAACCTGCTGGGGTTTGCCGCCACCCTGCTTTATGCGGGTATGTGGTACCCCATGCTGAAAAAAAATCACTACAAACATCATCTTTACCCGGCAACGGGGGAGGACCCCGATTACCACACGGGAAGCCAGAACTTTTTTGTCTGGTGGTTTTCCTTCATGAAGCATTATGTCACCTGGTACCAGCTGGTGATCATGGCGGTTCTGTTCAACATCGGACTGTTGTTCTTTTCGGAATTGCAGCTGGTTGTCTTATGGATCGCGCCTTCGCTCCTTTCCACCTTCCAGCTTTTCTATTTCGGCACCTATGTACCCCACCGTCTCCCCCACACTCCGGAAATGGGTCCCCACAAAGCCCGCACCCAGAAGAAAAACCACCTGTGGGCCATGGTTTCCTGTTATTTCTTCGGATACCACACCGAGCACCATGTCAACCCCCGCACCCCCTGGTGGAAGCTATACCAGACCAAAGCGGTTTGACAATCCCGCCGCTGAAGCCTTGCGCATAAGACATTTCCGCCAGAATGTGTCCGCCCTGCAGGATGGCATCAGCCGCCCTTATTCAAAAGACGGTTGTCCGGAATCTGAAGGCCCGGGATTGCTCTTCCCTGTTTTTTTTTGACGGGCTTGCGGGAAAATTATCCGCAACGCCCCTATATTTGCCGTTGATGACTGTCCGCTTCTCCGGCATGACCTGAAAATAACCAATCCGGGAAAGTAACCTAAAAAAGAAAAAATATGAAATCAATCCGCCTTTATCTCCTGCTGTCCGTCCTCGGGGCATGGCTGGTTTCCTGTTCCGGGCGTGCCGGGCGCGTTGCAGTTACCGGGGAAGATCAGTATTCCTCGCCACCGTCAGCCACCGCCCGCCCCGACACCTTCCGGGAGTTCGGACAGCTGCGTATTGACAACTTCTTCTGGCTGAAAAACAAGGATAATCCCGAAGTGATTGCCTATCTGGAGGCGGAAAACCGTTACTGCGATACGGTGATGGCCCACACCCGACCTTTGCAGGAAGCCCTTTTTGAGGAGATGAAGGGGAGGATCAAGGAAGAAGACAACACGGTGCCTGTGTCTGACAACGGCTTCTGGTATTATACCCGCACCCTGCGGGGTAAGCAGTATCCCGTGCACTGCCGCAAACAGGGCGACACCCTCGCAGCCGAAGAGGTGCTTTTCGACGTCAACCAAATGGCCGAAGGGCAGAAAGCCTTCATTTTTGCCGGATACAGCGTATCGCCCGACAACCGCCTGGCAGCCTATGCCAGCAACAACACCGGGTCGTCGGCGCTTTTCGAATTGAGGGTCAGAGATCTGGCCACCGGCAGCGATTTAGGAACACCTGTCAGCGGTGTCAGAGGATTTGCCTGGGCCGGCGACAGCAAAACTCTTTTCTATACCGTCGTGACCCCCTCCCTGCGCCCTTACAGGGTCTGCCGCATGACCCCCGGAGAGAGCACCCCGGGCATCACAGTCTTCGAAGAACCCGACCCCCGTTTCAATGTGGGGATTCACCGTTCCAAAACCGGGGAGTGGCTCTTCATCACATCGGCCAGCAGCTACACCACGGAATACAGGATGATCCCGGCATCTGAACCACAGAAGGAACCCCGCATATTCCTGCCCCGCACCGAAGGGGTCGATTATACCGTACAACACCACGAAGGAGGTTTTTATATCAGATATAAAACCTCAGAACTCTTCAACGGGAAGATCTTCAAAGCTCCGTTAAACGGGTTCGGGGATACTTCCAACTGGGAAACGGTGGTGGAACACGATCCCGAACTCCTGATCCAGGGATTCACGGCTTACCGGCGGTTCCTGGGATTGTACATCAGAAAAAACGGGTTGAATGAGATCCGGATTCTGTACCCTGAAACCCGGGAGACCCACACGATCAGCTTCCCGGAGCCGGTCTACACGGTGTATCCTTCCAACCTTCCGGAGTATGAGTCGCCGGTTCTTCGCTACGTATACTCCTCGCTGAACCGCCCGCAAAGCACCTTCGAGTTCGATGTCGAGGCCAAAACCTCCGCTTTGCTGAAAGTTCAGGAAATCCCCGGCGGTTTCAACCCCCTTGATTATGCTGTGGAGCGTGTGTGGGCAGAGGCTTCCGACGGGGTGAAAGTGCCGATGGCCATCCTGTACAAAAAGGGGCTGAGGCGCGACGGCAACAATCCCGCCCTGCTCGAAGGATATGGTTCCTACGGCGCCAGCACCGATGCCTCTTTCCGGGCCAATGTCTTCAGTTTGGTTGACCGGGGATATGTGTATGGCATTGCCCAGGTAAGAGGAGGCAGTGAACTGGGAGAACAGTGGTATGAAGCCGGCAAGCTGATGCATAAAAAGAACAGCTTCAGCGATTTCGTGGCATGCGCCGAAAACCTGGTGCAGCAAAAGTTTACCTCTCCCTCCCTGCTGGGAATCCGCGGAGGCAGCGCCGGCGGTTTGCTGATGGGTGCAGTCGTCAACCTGAGCCCCGGCCTGTTCAACGTAGTCCTGGCCAACGTACCCTTCGTGGACGTGGTAAACACCATGCTCGACGATACCCTGCCACTGACCACCCAGGAATACGAGGAGTGGGGAAACCCGAACGAGGAGGAGGCTTACCATTACATCCGCTCTTACTCACCCTACGACAACCTCCAGCCGGGGCCTTATCCCCACATACTGGCCACGGCGGGCATCAACGACTCCCAGGTAAGCTACCACGAACCGGCCAAATGGGTGGCCCGGATCAGAACCCTGAAAAGCAACAACAGCATCGTCCTTCTGCGGACCAATATGGAATCCGGCCACGGAGGGGCGACAGGACGTTTCGATTACCTGAAGGAACTGGCCTTCCAGTACGCCTTTCTGATCGACAGAAACGGGAAATAGGCGACCGGGGCGCAATAACCGGCATGCCATTCCGGTACCGTTGCCCGGGCATACGGCCTTACGACCGCGAAAGAGGGCCGGCATCATGCCCGGAACCGGAGAAACCAAAGGGTTGCCGGCGGTCAATCCGCCGCCGGGGCATGCAACTCCTCCGTCAGGTCGCAGTAAGAACGGTCTATTAACCAGGAAGGATCGATTCCGAAAAAATCAAGGAACCGGTCGCACTGCTCCCGTAACTGCCGCGAATCAAGCCTGCCTTCCGGATCCGACACTTCCACCTCCAGGAAGGTGCCCAGCCCCGTCACCCTGTCAAAATGAATCTTTGCATTGCCGGCGTAATAAATTTTCCGCTCCTTCTCCACCACCGTCCGGATACCGAGGTGAAGCTCCAATATCGCCTTCAGGGCCGGATCGGGATCGTGACGGTAGAGAACCACCTCCGATTCCTTGATCCCTGCAACATCACCACGCCGGTAACTGATCAGCGCATTTTCGATGTTCCCTTCCCTAAGTTTCAGCCTTCCCGTACCAACGCGGAAATAGGTGTCGCGCTGGTGGTCGGTACCTTCGAACCGGGGACGGAGCTCCTGCAGCTTTTCCTCCAGCCGGTCAGGATCGGCGACCCTGGCTTTGAATTCCACATTTCTGATATCCATAGTCAACCATATTTATTTTCCGCCACTCCATTCTTCTCTTCCATTCCCCGGGTCGATCCCTGTCAGCCGCTTCATACGGAACTTGGAAAGGGCCGGCTAAGGAAGGAAATGCATCAAAGGTCCTGAAACCAGCCACTACACGGCTCCTTTCTTCGCGGGACACAATCCGGTGAATCGGAGGCCCCGGCTGGCGAAAAAGAGAGCGGATCCCCGAAAATAGCTATCTTTGCGCAAACATGGACAACCGGTCAGGGAAACGGCCGTTCGTGACCGCTATACATAGCTTTTACGGACGCCGCAGACCGGACTCCCTTTCGGAAGAAACTTTATAAAACAGGCAACCATGAAGACAAATCTGATTATTGCTTCCCTTCTTTTCCCGTTGTTTTTCTCCTGCAAATCCGGCAAAAGGCAGGCGGAGCAGCCTTCCGGTGAGGCTCCCCGCAACTACGGGATCACGGAAGTCTGGAGAAGCGACACCCTGTTGATGACCCCCGAATCAGCGATCTACGACCGGGCCCGGAATGTGATCTACGTGTCAAACCTGAATTTCGAACCCCGGATGAAAGACGGCAACGGCTTCATCTCCATCCTGTCGGCAGAGGGGGAAATCCTGAACCTTCACTGGATTACCGGGCTGAGTTCGCCCAAGGGGCTGGCGATCGTCGGTGACACCCTTTACACTGCCGATGTGGATGAGGTGGTTGCCATGGACATCAACCAGGGAAAAATCATCAGGAGGATGCCGGTCGCAGGGGCCGGAATGCTGAACGACATCACCTCCGACAGCGAAGGAAACCTTTACATTTCCGATAGCGATGCCGGAAAGATTCATTTTTACGGCAAGGGCCTTCTCACCGAATGGCTGACGGAAGGGCTGAAAGGTCCCAACGGGCTGCTGGCCGAGGAGGGAAGGCTGCTGGTGGCCTCCCAGGGAAGCATGGACTTCGCAGCCATTGACCTGGCGACGAAAGAGCGGACGCTACTGACCGACAGCGTAGGCCGGGGCGACGGAATCGCCTTCACGGGAATGGAGGGCTATTATTTCGTGAGCGACTGGTCCGGGGAACTGTTCCTCATCCGGCCCGACAACAGCAAGATATCCCTGCTCGACACCAAAACACAGCAGAGCAACACCGCCGACATCGAATTTATCCCGGAAAGGAACCTGCTGCTGGTCCCCACCTTTTTCAAAAACTGCATCGCAGCCTACGAACTGAAGGAAAATTAGGCTCCCGGCGGCCATGACCGGGAAGCCGGAAGGGGTTGTCTGAATCCCTTCCGAAGATGCGGAAACCTCCGGATAGTTGTTCACGGAGCAGTCCTTTCCCATCGCCCTGTCGCCGGTACGGCTGTGAGAGGTGGCTGTATTGTTCAACACGAATCACACCTGGTCCGTGCAGGGATCGCATACCTTTTACCTCCGGGTTCCCGCATCGTTGCTTTGCAACCACAGCATCTTCCACCCGGATTGCCGTCTTGAAGGGTAATCCATTTCTTATTAAATAAGCAACAACAAACTGACGGCCATGACAGCCATTCCGGCGATAAGCCCCCCGATGGCGATGTGATGCTCCCCGTATTCCTCCGCCGTCGGCAAGAGTTCATCCAGCGAAATATAGACCATGATGCCCGCAACGGCGGCGAAAATGACGCCGAAGGCCGATTCACTGAAAAAACGCCTTAAGACGAAATACCCCAGCGTCGCTCCCACCGGTTCGGCCAGTCCTGTCAGAAAAGAGAGCCAAAAGGCTTTTTTGCGGTTTTGGGTTGCATAATAAACCGGAACCGATACGGCGATCCCCTCGGGGATGTTATGAATCGCGATGGCCACGGCAATGCTGATACCGAGGGCAGGGTCGGTCAGGGCTCCCATGAAGGTGGCCAATCCCTCCGGAAAATTGTGAATCGCAATCACCAGGGCTGAAAACAATCCCATTCTGAGCAGTCTTTTGCTGCTGGTCAGATCCAGGTTTTTCTGCTCCAGGTTTTTGATTTCGTGCGGATTCTCAAACGACGGAATCAACTTGTCAATGATGGCGATCAGGGCGATGCCGGCGAAAAAGGCCGCAACGGCATAGAAGTTTCCGGTTTTCAGTCCGTTGGCGGCTACCAGCGAATCCTTGGCTTTTACCATGATTTCCAGCAGTGAAACGTAAATCATAACTCCGGCTGAAAATCCCAGGGATCCTGCCAGAAATTTCGGATTGAATTTTTTCGAAAAAAAAGCCATGAGGCTTCCGATCCCCGTACCCAACCCGGCAAAAACGGTTAGCCCAAATGCAAACCAGATGTTTTCAGCAGCCATTCCTGTACGTTAAGTATTCAACAATGTGTTTAAAAAACCGGAACTGGGTCTGTCGTCAGGGCCGGTGATGCTGGCCGTGGTCACCTAACCTTTCCGGACTGCGGCAGGACTGCAGCTACAGGGCCGCATTTCCGCCGCACCCTTAAGGACCCTCCTCTCCCGTCTTCTTCTCAAATATATGCAAGGAAACAAATTACCGGTACCGATGCCCTCCGGCACCTGCCGGTGCATTCTTATTGCGGACCATACTTCTGCCGAAGGAAGCGAATGGTTTCGGCCATAATTTGTTTAAGGGCTTCCGGGTCGATGTCCTCGAGTTTCCTGACATAAATGCAGGCCTTGCCCATTGTGAATTTCCCAAGGTTCTTCAACAGGTATTCGTGTTCGGGAAGGCCGGTATACACATACAGCGAAAAGGCCTGCTTCCTGGGAGAAAAACCCACCAGGGGCCAGTCTCCCTCCTGACGGCTCCGTTCCGACTTGTAATGGTAGGAGCCAAATCCGATCATGGAGGGTCCCCACATCCTGGGCTCAAACCCTGTAAAATCCTGCATCAGTTTGAGAAGCGCAAAGCTGTCCTTGCGCTTTTGTTCCGTGTCTGCGAAAGAAAGAATGAAGTCGCCGACATCCGCGCCGGTTTGCTGTGTCTTCAACCCTGCCATATCACGTCCGTATCAGATTTTGCAAAGTAAACACTTTTTTGATGCTGAGAATCAAATTTTTAACGAACATGGTTCTTCGACCACAGGAAGACATCCTTTTTCCCTCCATGAAGAACGAAGTTCTGCATGGCCCGTAGACCCCATTTCAGGGAGGTGAAGAACCGGTTCAGTACCGTACCCTTCATACGGCTGAACATCAATGAATGGTCAGGAAACGGGTAAAATCTTATGTCGGAAGGTTTGCGCGACCGGGAGCCGGTCAACGATGGATTCTTCTGAAGGATTTTATTCCAGGGCTAAATTTAATTTGCCGACATCCTCATTTCTGGGTGTGAAGGCAACACTCACAAAATCAATGGCCCAGCCATCCTCCTTGAGGATCAGGTGGCATATGCAACGGACGGGAATCTTTTGGCTCACGGATGGCACCGTATATTGGTCAACAACAATGGCGGAGGTGCCCGGTTTATCCAACCGGATTTCCCGCTTGTCCACCGAGAAACCTATTGAACCAGACGAATCCGCGGCCATTTGCGTCCATCCGTCCGTAATACCCTTTTTATCCAGGAATTCGGATGGATCCGTGCCGATGAAAAGCAGATCGTCAGAATAAAATGAAACGGCCATGGTAACATCCCTTGCGTTCAGGGCGGCGTTATACTTGTCCATTAACTCATTGATCTGCCCCTTAAGGAGCTCCGGGTCCACCTGGACGACGGGTGCTTTTTGCCGGCAGGAGAAAAGCAGCAAAACTGCCAAAATGAGAAGGCGGAAATTCAATTTCATACCAATCAGTTTTAGTTAGTTTAATCAGAAATATCGATTCAAGTTACGAAAAATCGGTCAGCTTCCGCATCGCTGTTTAAGGTTCAGTTTCATTTTCACAGCCAGCGGATAATCCCGCAAATTTTCCAGATTATTGAATAGCTGTTTTCTTGTTCGATTAGTGGAATTTTTATAAACATTTTTAAACAAAACCTGCATTTTTTGCTGAATCTGCAAATAAAAAAAACAAGGACCTCAAAACTGAAGTCCTTGCTATTGCTGGGTTTTAGGCTTTTATGCTTGTCGGGGTGAAAGGATTCGAACCTTCGACTCCCTGCTCCCAAAGCAGGATAAAATCGTTCCGCTAAAAGCTGATATACAATTTATTACAAAATTTAGTGCCTGTATTTATAATACATTTATAAACAGTTCCCTTGGTATTTTTATGTTAAATAGATCAATCCTTCAGAAAATAAATTCCTTAAAAATTGATGAAGCCGGGATTAACATTCACTTAATAA
>JAEAME010001576.1_pt1 | contig 15377 bp, 13 predicted proteins | sample 8958731 | NCBI WGS metagenome assembly JAEAME01 (sample SAMN16933194, study PRJNA681113) | bioreactor sludge metagenome | isolation source: anerobic bioreactor sludge (Control) | place: India:Bengaluru | collected 2018-10-24 | reverse complement strand
CAGATTCTCGGAAAACTCCGCATTCGTCTGAGGGTGACCAATGATCAGCGTAACTTCTTCTTCATGCATCGGCTTTGGGGAATCCTCGAACTGTCCGTCTACTGTAACGGTAAGATACAGGCCGTCGCCGGCTGGGCCTTCCACCGGAACGAACTGAGCATTGTTCTCACGCAGGGCGTCGAGCGCCTTGCTTACGTCCTCATCGACGATTTCCGGTGAAGATAAAGTGATCGGAACGCTCTTGTAGTCCTTAACTTCGAGCGGTGGAAGTACTTCGAATGAGACGGTGAATTTCAGCGGGGCTCCGGGATTGTTGCTGACATCTTTGACCTGAGGCTGCGACAGAGGCTTAAAACCGTGCTCTTCGACCGTGTTTTTCCAGGAACGCTCGATGATTTTTTGCGTGGCATCCTTCAGCAGGTCGCTTCCATATCGCTGCCGTATGATGCTCATTGGCACCTTGCCAGGCCTGAATCCTGGAATTTTAATATTGCGGGAATATTCCCGGGCGATTTTTACCACTTCCTCGTCGACCTCCTGGGCCGGAATTTCGACCGCGAGGCTTCTTTTGCAGCTGGATACTTCAACTATTTCGACTGTCAACTTTGTTTCACCTGTTGTCTTCTGTTTTAAATGATTGGGGAAGATTCCCTGATCCGCCACGGTTCAGCCGCTTCGGTGGTGCGAAAGGGGGGAGTTGAACCCCCACCCCTTGCGGGACTGGATCCTAAGTCCAGCGCGTCTGCCAATTCCGCCACTTTCGCAGTTGTCCCACCTGATTGTCGCATTTCCGGGTATCGATTATAACCTGCAGCCGGAGAGGCAAAAGCTACGGCGAGTCCTACCATCAAACCGAATCAAACTGGCAATTTAGCAAAGCCATCGGGCTCTGTCAATGACAGTAAAATGATGCCGCCGGATGCCTCACACAATCAATGGGTGTCCACGCTTTCACGCTTTTTTCTTTCCACGCTTTCAATGGGTGTCCATATTTACGTGTGGTAGAATCACTCGTCTGGAACGGAGAGTATTGCTATGAAGCTGGGGGTCATTGATTATATCGATTGTGCGCACTATCTTCCGGGTCACGGCAAATGCGGTTCACTGCATGGCCACACCTATAAGATTGAGGTCGTCATCGAGGGCGAAAACAGATCGGGCATGATTCTTGATTTCACCGAACTGAAGAAATCCATAAGAGAAGGATTGAGCCACTTCGATCACAAAACCCTGAACGATTTCCTCGAGTACCCCTCTGTCGAAAACATCTGCGAGAGCATCAAGCGCAAGTTGAGCGAATATATACACTTCCCTTTCACTCTCAGAGTTTGGGAGGGCCACGGAAAATGGGTGGAACTGTAAGGCGTGCTGCAGCCTATTTTTGCTGCAGTATTGAATAGACACTGGGGCTGAACAGGAATCGCGCCAGTTGCGGATCCGAGGCCGCCAACTCCGACACGACCTCCTGCGCCTTTCCGGGTTCGGCTTCGGCAAACCATCCATATTCCCGATCGAGTGCCTCCGCCACCTTCTTAAGCGACGTCAAAACCGGCAGCTTTTTCTTTGCAGGCTCCAACGGTCTTATTGCCAGATAATAGGCGAACTGGGAAAAGGCCTCAGGAATCCGGTTTCCTGCATCATCGATATTCCCGGTCTTGGTATAGCGGAATGGGATCGTTCCGGTCTTCGACGGTATGAAATCGATCATCATGTGCACGCCGGTCTTGGTCGCGGCGATTTCTCCCATGGCCGCCCATTTTGCCGAAAGCCAGGCAGCCGTCGATGCGGCCGCCTCCGGCGTAAACGTGCGGGTTGCTCCGGCTGCTTCGATTGCGGTCGGCATCGTTTCCCAGAGGGCGGCAACTTTAAAATCCCGGGCGCGTTCAGCGACTTTTCCCATCAGGATGGGCGCCGCCATTGCAGTCCATCGCAGATCTTGGTTCTCCGAAGGCACATTCAGCGGCAGGATGACGATTCGAGCTTCCGAAGGAACGATCACCGTTGGCTTGCCCTTTTTAGAAATACAGGCGGTATAAAAAAGCGATATCAACAAAGCTGCTGCGACGATCGCGAACAGTCTGCCTCGTACCGGAGACGTCGTCCGGCGGCCAAATGGTTTTCGCGTATTCTGCATTTTCCCGGCTCCCACCAAGTTTTGAATCATGCTGTATGCATATCACAACTCCTCTGAAGGCGCAATCTGCTGTCAGGTTTCAACCATCCGCAGCCGGCGAAAAAAATCAGATTGAGTGAAATAATTACCCGTGTCGCGAAACACTATAGGTGGAGGTAAGTGTACGTGACTTGTCGTCCCGCGTATTCCGGCGAATCGGGCTCGGCGCTCCTCCTGGCGCTGCTGGCACTGACGCTTCTTTCGGTCCTCGGGATCTTCATTGCCCTCAACGCCACAACCGGCATTCAAATCAGCGACAATTACGAAAGCGAGATGCAGGCAACATATGCATCCCTGGCCGGAATCGCCCACGCGCGCGTCCTGCTTCGCGGCCTGGATTTCGACGAACTGCTGAAAGGGCCGGACGGTGACTATGACGCGAGCTCATCCCGTATATCCGCGGCAAAAGGATACGAATTTCGAAATCCCATTCCTCTGTCGACGGCGCTGACTCTTGCCGTAGCCGATCCCTCGTCCGCTGTAGCCGGCATCCCCGACGACGGCCGGATCAACACGGGTTTTTGTGACGGCGTTCGCGGCATCGAGCTCATCCCGGGAACAGGAATAGTCCAGATGGCTCCCGATCCATACGGCGCCGGCGCGGTTCCCGTATCGCGGTACTTTGTCAAAGTCAGCGACAACAACGGCGAACCTTCAGAGATTGCCGGCGATGCTGCTGACAATCCGTTCGTCGACGGAGACGGGATCGTGATTGTGCGTTCGCTGGGAATCGCGCGGACGATACCGAACGCCGCGGGATGGATTCTCCGGCGCAACTCGGCGTCGACCTTCGAGGTCCGCTTCAAACGCAGTTCAACCTGGGATCCCGGGCCCGCTCTGGTCGTTATCGGACCTCAGTTGAACGCGGAATTCAGTGGATTATTTCAAATATCAGGAGGGGAGTTTCCCGGCATAGGAACGATCGACACGATTTCCCGCGATCAGACATTCCCCGACCTGATTCTCCGGGCCGCTGCCGGTACGACCGGAGAAATCACCGGAGGCGGCCAGTCCAGTCCATCCATCCGGGATATTACGGACCATGCGAACTCCAGCACCGACCGGCGCCTGTTGACGGATCCCGCCTATCTTTGGGATTTTGTCCACAGCCGGGTACGGCAAATAGCCGACAGCTATTACGAGGGAAACCGGTCCTGGCTCTCGGGAGACTCGCCCGATCTGGGCGCATATGATCCATCGAAGCCCTGGAACGCCCCGGGGCAGGATCCAAAGATTACAGTTGTGCACGGCGACCTGCAGATGAGCGGTGATATCTCAGGCGGCGGATTGCTCGTTGTTACGGGAAGCTTTTCCTACTCCGGCTCCTTTGCGTTTGGCGGCCTGGTGCTGGTGATCGGCTCCGGCCAATTGACCGCCGCGGGTTCAGGTGCGGGAATTGAGGGCGGTGTGCTGGTGGCAAACCTCACGAACACGGGCGGTCCAATTGCCTTTGGCGCCCCCGCATTAAACATCGGTGGAAATACACGAATTGTGTCAAATAGGAAAAATATCCGGATGGCCATCAGCTTGATCCCGGCTTCGCAAACAAGCTTCCGGGAAATTGCGGGCTCCGATCCGTGAGGAATGGCGCTGCGGCGCTTCAGGCGCTCTTGCAGCCTGCGCAGCTTGAAGCCGTGCAGGAAGAACAGCCGGAGGACATCGAATGCGTCGTGCCGTCGCTGGAGCGGGATACGCCGTTGAAGCTCGAAAAGAGCCGCTCAACCTCATTTGACTGGCAATCGGGACAGCAAATCCCATTGTCCGACGATCCGAACACAAGCTTTTCAAATTCAGTATCACACTTACGGCATCGATATTCAAAGATAGGCATAGCGCTATAGTCCTCGTACACCCCAATGGTAGCATAGCGAATAGTCGTTAGTCGATAGTCCGCAATAGACAGCAGGCAGTTGGCAGTAGGCAGTGGGTAGTAGGATTGTTGCACATTAGGAATATTGTATGATTTTTGTGGGGATGCTTGATTCCGGCGGTCGCCGCCCGTCCTGAGAAAAAATCGATTTTGCAGAAATCCAGCCTAATGTTTGCAATAGCTTGTGGGTGCAAAAATGCCGCATTTTTGATCTATTCTTAGTGCCTGCCCCGATGGATATTTTATCTTAGTACTGCCTTTCGTAATTACGGCGATGTATGCGCCGAGCGCGGCGGCCTTGGATGCTAGGAGCGAGGCCGCAGGCGATGCGGGGACATCGTCGAGGCCGAGCGACAACGCAGACGAGGCCGCCCCGCCGGCGCCCGAAGGGCTGGTGGGCTCTTGAGAGTCTTAAAGACAGCAGAATAGGAGCCCACCAGCATACGTCACCGTAATTAGGAAAGGCAGTACTTAGCGATGGTTCCCGGCCCTGAAAGACGGGGCTAAAATCACTTGGCCGACTGCCCACTGCCAACTGTTAAGGCGCTTGCGGATTCACCGGATGCCGGATGACCTGATCGGGCAATTCGTTGATGTCGTCCGAGCGCGGAGGGAAGTAGTGCGCCAGAGCTTTGCCGCAGTTCTCGATTGCAGCGCAGATGCCGCCCCGGGCGTCGCCTCTCTTAATCCCCTCGATGATCAGGTCGCGGACGTTCTGCCAGTGCTGGTCGCCCATTTTCTGATGAATTCCGCGGTCGCCGATGACGACGACCTCTCTTTCAAAAATCGAAAGATAAATCTCCACGCCGTTGGACTCGCGCGTGTTGTAGAGGCCGCCGGCGTAGAATTGCATGAGCGCCGCCTCTTTGACCCGCGCGTCCATCTCGTCGCGGGGAATGATCCACCGTCTCCAGGACAGACGGGGCAGCAGCGCATAGCAGACCGCGAAAGAAAGCGCCTGCGTCCAGAGCAGAACGGTTGTTGTGTGCGCCATGGGAATCAGCAAGTAGACGGCTACGGCGACGGCCATTCCAATAATGGCTCCCTGAAGCGTGGCATGCTGATAGTTTGCTGAGGCTTCAGCAGCAGCAAAAACAATCTCTCCCGAGGTGTTCGCCTCTGCCTGTTTGATAGCCGCCTCGATGGCCCTGTGATCTTCTTCACTCAGCAGTTTCATAATAGCGCTCTGGTAGTCTCGAGATCTTTCACCATCGGCCGGAACTTCCGCCGCCGCCGAATCCGCCTCCTCCGCCCGAAAATCCGCCGAATCCGCCGCCCCCTCCGCCTGAGAATCCGCCGAATCCGCCGCCCCCGAAGAACGGGCCGCTGAATCCGCCTGGACCGCGCCCGGATTTCGCTCCGGCGCGAATCAGCGAACCCATGAAAGTCCCAAGCAGGGCTCCCGCAACTCCTCCCACCAGTAGAAGCGGCAGGCTATGGCTTATCAGCATGTAGGGGAGGAGGACTCCCGCGCCTGCTCCGATGATGGCTCCACCCCATTTGCCTGTGACGCTCAGAACCCACATGAGCGGGAACAGCATGAGGACCAGGATATTAAAAATGCCTCCAGACCTTTGGGCCGGCCGGCTTTGCGGCTGCTGGGACGCCGTGTATTCGCCCCGCACGGTTTGGATAATCCCCGCAAGCCCGGCATCGATTCCGCCATAGAAATCGCCTGCCCGGAAACGCGGAAACATGTCGTTGCGAATGATCTGGGAAGTGCGGGCATCGGTCAGAATCTGTTCCAGCCCGTAGCCGACCTCGATGCGGATTGCGCGGTCCTTCATGGAAACAAAAAGAAGGGCGCCGTTGTCGTGCGCCTTCTGTCCCAGTTTCCATGCTTCCACGACGCGGATTGTATAGTCCTCCAGGCTTTCGCCCTCGAGGCTTGGGATGGTGAGGACGGCCACCTGGGTGGAGTCCGTGCTCTCGAGTTCGCGAAGCTTCGAATCCATCGAGGATATCTGATCCGATGTAAGCACCCCGGCGAGATCCGTCACGCGTTCCTTGAGCGGCGGGACATCCAGCGCCAGTACCGCGGCGCAAGGCAGAAGCAGCAATAGCAAGACTGCCAATCGGTGCATCGGAAACCTATTTGGAAAAATCAACTACCGGTGCCTTTTCGCTTCCCGGAGCGGACTGGAAAAACTCTTTTTTCTGAAAGCCGAACATGCGCGCAAATATATTGGTCGGGAACTGCATGATCTTGGTATTGTATTGCTGCGCCGCCTCGTTAAAGCGCCTCCGCTCTTGAGCAATGCGGTTTTCCGAACCCTCCAGCTGGCTCTGCAGATCGAGGAAGTTCTGGTTCGCCTTCAAATCCGGATAATTTTCGGCCACTGCCAGCAGGCGGGAAAGCGCACTGGTAAGTCCGGCCTGAGCCTGCTGGAATTTCTGGAATTCCGCGGGATTGTTCAGCATTTCCGGTGTGACCTTAATGGAGCCGACCTGGGATCGTGAGGCGGCAACGGCTTCGAACACCTCTTTCTCGTGAGACGCGTATCCCTTGACCGTCGCCACAAGGTTGGGAATCAGATCCGCGCGCCGCTGGTAGACGTTTTCCACCTGGGCCCACGCCGTATCCACGGATACCTTCAGCGTGACCATGTTGTTGTAGGTTCCCCATGCGGAGAATCCCAGGATCACGACACCGATAATAATTATCGCCAGACATCCCAACCCTATCGCCAATCCCTTTTTCATAATTTCCTCCCGTAAGGTTTGGAATTACATATTACGCCAGCCCCAAGGATTTTGTTCAAAAGAAAGAAAACATTTGTCGGGCGCATCTTTAGAGCCTGTCCAAAAACCGGTCACAGGGATCGGGTCCGGTAAATGCCGTTTCCTATTGTTCAAATCCCACAAACACCGGTTCCGGCTGAAGCTCCACGCCCAAGGCCCGCTGTACGCCATCCTGAATTATGCGCATCAATTGAAGGACCTCCAGCGCCGTTGCGCCGCCGCAATTGATGAGCGCCAAGGCATGCCTGGCTGAAATACCGGCGTGACCGTGGCGGTACCCTTTGGGAAAGCCCGCCCGCTCGATGAGCCAGGCTGCCGGAAGTTTTTCTTTGCCGGATCCGGCGGGGAAGCGGGGAATGCTCTCGTCGTCTTTCAAAAGTCCGGCCGCGCGAGCCCGGGATTCCGCCATTGAAGCGAAATCCTGATCCAACACGGGATTTTTGAAAAACGATCCTGCGTTCCTTGAATTGGGATCGTCTTCGCTCAAGACCATGGATTTGCTTCGCCTGATTCCCAGGACTGTTTCCCGGACTTCGGCGAGCGTCGGAGGCAGAGAACGGCCCGCAAAACGCTGTTCGAGATCGGCATAGAGCAGGCGCGCTTGCCCGTCGGTGCGCAAGGCGAAGTCTACGCGCAGGATGACATAGCGGTCTCTGTGCGTCGTATTGAATACGCTGGTCCGATAGGCAAACTTGCAGTCGGCGTTGGCAAGCAGCACGAGCCGGAGAGTGTCGCGATCGAGAGCGCGGATTTGCGTAATGACTTCTCGAACATCTTCTCCGTAAGCCGCGATGCTCTGCACCGGGGCGCCGCCGACCGTCCCCGCAATCCCGCTGAGGCACTCGATGCCGGCGAGGTTTTTGGCAACGCAGTGCTGCACGAAAGCGTCCCAGGCCACTCCCGCCGACGCCGATATGCGCCCGCTCCCGTCGCCGGTTTCATCGATGCCCTGCAGCTCGATCTTGATCACCAGTCCCGGAAATCCCGCATCCGACACAAGGATATTGCTACCTCCGCCCAGCACAAAAACCGGGCATCCTCGCCCCCGCGCAAACTCCAGGCCATCCAATATCTGCTCTTCGGTTTCTGCGCGCAGCATCAAACGTGCCGGCCCGCCAATACCCAATGTGGTATACGACGCCAGGGAGACGTTTTCAGAAATTCGCGGAACCGCTTTGGATTCACTCATATTTGCCGAATGAAAATAGCATAGTAGCGCAGAGAGTGACACAAAAAGACGGAAGCCAGATGAGGTGTTGCATTAAAGTCCTCTTGCCGGCCGTTCGTTTTTCTAATACTCTCGGGCCTTCACCGGTAAACGCACGAACCTTAAGGGAATGCCAATGGCTGAAAGCGCGCCGTTGCCTCCGGCCACACCGCCGAGGTATGGATTCATCGATTTGCTCAGGGGATTCGCCCTGGTGGTTATGGTCGAAACACATGTCATGAACGCGTATCTGCCGTTCGAGCTGAAAAAGGGCTCCGAGTTTTTCTTCTGGCTTGCGTTTATGAATGGCCTCGTAGCCCCGACGTTTCTTTTTGCGACGGGCTTTTCGCTCGTGCTTCAGGGCGACCGCCAGTGGGAGAACTGGCTTCACTTCCGGCCGCCTTTCTGGAAGCAGATGCGCCGGCTGGGATTCATTACCCTTGTGGCCTATTACAGCCACCTGCAGGGTTTCCGATGGAGCCGGTATCTTGAGAACTGGAATGACTACACCATCTGGGCGAGGACGCTGAAGGCGGATATCCTGCAGTGCATCGTGGTCTCGCTGCTGGTGGTCATTGCGCTGATGTTTGTCGTGCGCAGAAGGAGCCTGCTGCCGTGGGCGGCGCTCGTTCTGGCTGTCGCGGTGGCGCTTTTTACCCCCTGGGCATGGGCGCAGGATTTCAGGGACGGGCTTCCGTTGTCCGTCGCGCTGCTACTGAATCCGCACCAGGTTTCGCTATTCCCGATTTTCCCCTGGCTCGTTTTCGTGCTGGCCGGAAGCAGCGCCTGCTGTTTCTTCCTGACGTCGGTGCGGAAGCTCCAGGCCGCGACATTCATGAGAACTATCGCGCTGGGCGGCATGCTGCTCATTGCCTGCGGCCTTCTGCTGCGCCATGCACCGTACACTCTGCCTGGACACGTCAACTTTTACACGACGAGTCCTTTGTACATGATGATCCGGATCGGGTGCATATTGATTCTCTGCTTTTTGCTGCATAAATGGGAGGCAATCGGCAAATGGATCCCCAGTCTTGTGCGACTGGCCGGGCAGGAGTCCCTGCTCGTATACGGGGTTCATCTCTGGCTCATCTTCGGATTTCTGAGGGGAAAGGTATTCGGGCCGAAACTTGGAATGCAAATGGGATATGCCGGCTGTTTTGCTCTAAGCATTGTCCTTATCACAGCTATGCTATACCTCGCGAAGTACTACCATATCCTGAAAATGCGACACCCTAAACAAGTCAGGCAGGCTCAGGCGGTCATTGTCATTTCAATGATGGGGATCTTCTTACTGAGCTGATTTCTAGCCGGTTTCAGAGTATTGGTTACAGGCTACAGGTTGCAGGTTGCTGCGCCTGTTGGCGGAATCGTTTATTAACTGAATAAAGTTCTTGCGTTTTTCGTCGCTCCTGTGCTAATAACAGCGTCATAGTGTAGGTGTTTTGTTGGCTAGCTTCGTCCTTCAACAGCTTTTGGCGGCGCAGATTGCATTGAGCACAACGAGGGTGATTTCCAGGCATATTTGATTCTCGTTTGATTATTCCGAACGCCTCCAAAAGCTTCCCCTGACGATCCGGCCGGTTTGCGATGAATCGGGCGAAAACTGCGCTCGGAAGGAGTAGCACCGTCTCTAATAGATTTGACATGCCAATAAGTTCAATTAAGGAGAATGAAATGACTAAGATTTCCAGCATGAAATCGGCAACCCGCCTCCTAATGGTTGCCCTGATTCTGGTGTTGGCATTCGGAACACTGTCGTTCGCGCAGGGGCAGAGGTATAAGAGCGGCAACTGGTGGTCGTTTGGAGTGATGGGAGACACTCAATGGACCAATGCCACTGATCCTGAAGGCAAGAATCCTGAATATGTAAGCGCGGCTATTGCGGGCGCACTCCAGGAAAAGTTCACCATGCACGGCGTAAAGTTCGTCGTACAGATAGGGGATTTATCGGACAGGGCGGGAGATGCTTCGCCGGCAGCCCGTGCCACCGCGGCGCAACCTTTGTTTGATGCCGGGATCGGATTCTTCCCATTGCGCGGCAACCATGAAACCTACGGAGCTCTGTTCGGGAGAGATCCCAATTACGATTTGAATATTCCGGCATTCAAAAGCAGTTTTCCGCAAACTCAGGGGGATGGCCCTAATCTGTTCGGTGCTGCCAATTTCAGCTGGCCGTCATCGACCGACGACGTCTTGAAGGGATTGAGTTACGCTTTTGACTATAATAATGCCAGCTTTGTCGCAGTTGATGTTGAACAGTCGTCCGTCAAGCTTCAGACGGCGCCCAATAATCCGGATTCATGCGTAGCCGCAATAACGGGATACGGCGGCGCTCCGGCGGGCTCCTCCTGCGGTCAAGGCTATTACTATATCCTTTCGCATCTTGGTAATTACGACAGCGGCTTTGTTGTTTACCAGGCTCAACAGGATACTATTGGAGTTACCAATACATATGATTCGGCCGGCAATCAGACTGCATCGAGTGTTGTGATCACGATCCCGGCGGGCGCATGGTTTCGCATAGATAGCTCCAAGCGGCCGTCGACCAATTTCTATGCATGGGATATACCGAATCCCGACCAACTGTATAATGGAGCGCCTTTTGATATAAATGACCCGCCCTCTGATCCTAACAATCGCATACTGCTAAAGGCCAGCTCATCCAATACGGAATTCTGGCCCGGCACCCAACAGAGCTGGATCAATTCGCGGCTGGATAAAAACACCCGGGGAACGGATCATGCATTTGTATTCAGCCACAGAGGCATGATGGGCGCGAACCATGCGGACGGCTTTTTCGGCAGCAGCCCGGCGTCCAAACCTGATCAACAGAATCCCTTCTATGCCAGCCTGGTCGAGAATGGTGTCAGGTATATGCTTTCCGCCCATGACCACATCCACAATCGAGCGCTTGTCAAGAGCCCCGACGGCCTCAACGAAGTCCAGCAGATCATTCATACGGGAGCCAGCACAAAGTTTTACGCTCCTGCCAGCCTGGATACCTTCAGCAATACCAAGCAACGCGAAACCCAGATTTCCCAGGAACTTCGCAATATCGGCTATTACATCTACAGTGTAGACGGCCCGCGTGTGACGGTGGATTATTATTCCGATGCCACCGGCAATTTCATGGACGATGCGAACTATCCCTACGGAGATGCCTCCATACCTGCGCGTCTGTACATGCCGAAGTTTAACTTTGTGAAGAAAGAAACATACGGTTACAGCACAAACGGGCAGCAGTTTGCGGTTCCGCAAGGCGATTCATTTACGGTTGTTGAAGACGGCTTTAACGGAACAACCGCGAAAATTCTCGCCGGCACGAATAACAGCATTACCAAAGACTACACACCCACCGTTGTCGACGACAATGACACGCCGGGTGACCCCAGCGACGACATAACCGTCAGCGCGCCTCGTGCGCTCACGAAGGTAGTAAATACGGGGTGGGTTGCCAATCCCAAGCCGGAAGCACTGAAAAGCGATATCCTTTCCCTTTGGGGCCTGTCGGAACTGGGCGCCAATGGAAAGGCCGATGTTTATGTGCTTCAAATGAATTACGCTGATCAGGATGACAGCGGCTTGCCTGCAGCCAAGAGCGGGTACCGTCTGGCTACTGTCGGCGCTGACGGCAAATGGGTAAGAGCCGTTGATGCAAATATCGGCGGCAGCACCAAGACCCTGGTGCGAGGGCCGTACGACGGTAGCCTGGAACCGGGAGCCCAAGGAGTTGACGGCGACACCGTTTGGGCCGTTGTCAATTATGACGCGGATTTTGCCGTTTATAACTTCCAGCTGGGAACCAGAACTTCAGCTTTTATTTACAACCGTACCACTAAAAAGTATACCGCGACGTTGACTCTTACCAACACCAGCGAAGAGACAATCAATCAGGTATACGTGCGCCTGACGAATCTGACTGCCGGGGCGGCCTTGGCCAATGCGACGGGAACTGCAAACGGTTCGCCGTACATTTCCAAGAGTTTCCCGTCGGGTTTGAAGCCGGGCGCATCCGTTAATATTCCACTTTCATTCACCAATACATCGAATGCGAAGATCAGCTTCGTACCGGTAACATACTCAAATTAGGAGGCAAGCAATGAAATTACAAAAACTACTGCTATTCACCCTCACCCTTTTCCTATTCGCGGCGAGCACTTCATTTGCGGATGGATTCTTTGATTTCACGATCAACGATTCCACGCTCAGTTTGACTGTCGACACGTCGAGCCTCTCCGGAACCGATGGGTTTCTGTATTTCCAATACAATCCGCTGAACGCGGCGGATTCCACGGCGACTATTTCCAACTTCCTTACCGACGGCGTGCTTGCGTCTTCCCGCGCGTCCGAAGTCGATGGCAGTGCGGTCACCGGTCTGCTCCCCGGCGATGTGATATTTGCTAATACAAACGCCGTCAACGACTATAACCAGGGCATCACATTCGGTGATTCCATATACTTCGATCTCTTGTTCAGCAATCCCATCCCGGGCGGTCAGGAGGGCGGCGGAACCACGTTCTCAATGGGTCTTTTCGGGGACGAATTTGGGGCGGTGCCGATTCCCGGATTCACGTTCTGGTCGGACTTGAAGAACGACGGCTCCATATACACGCCGGAAGCCGGCACGCTGTGGCTGCTTGGACCGGCGCTTCTTGGGCTCTTTGCCGTAAGGAAAAGAATCTCCAGGTAAAGCTTGCTTTACGTAAACAGCAGACTGGGGGGGCGCATAACCAATGCGCCCCCTTTTTTCTGCCTGCTGGCGACTGTCCGCCAACAACTATCGACTAAAAGCCGCTTTCCGCTATAATTGCACGGTATGAAAACCATCCCGGCAGCGATCGCTGTTCTGATGTGTCTTTTTGTCAATGCGTATGCGCAAAGCGGAGCTTCCGTTGTTACCGTCCAGGTCATTCCGCCTGAGAAGCCCCCGGTAGCGGGGCAACCGGCCGTAATCGGCATCGAGCTTTCGATAGCCGCTCCCTACCATATAAATTCCGACCGGCCCTTGGAGGATTATCTGATCCCGACCACGCTGGAGCTGGAGGCTGTCGACGGATTGGTTTACGGCAAACCCGACTTCCCCCCGGTGAAGAAACTGCCGGTATCCGATTCGCCTATGGCGGTTTGGGAAGGAACCATAAGGATCAGGGTCGAGATAACGGCGGATGCGGGCTTTCGGGGCAAAGATGTGGCTCTGAAGGGAAATGTTCGTTACCAGGCCTGCGACAACCGGACCTGCTTCCCTCCTGTGCGAAAACCATTCAGCCTTGCGTTGTCGTTTCAGGATGGGGATACTTCTGCCGTTCCGCAGAGACCGGCGGCCTCTGCCCCGGCGGGCCTCGGCGGACACGGGATTATGGTCACGCTGATCCTGGTGTTTCTTAGCGGCCTCGCTCTTAACCTGACGCCGTGCGTCTACCCGATGATTCCCATCACCATCTCCTACTTTGGCGGGCAGGCGCAGGGCAGGAAGGGCAGCCTTATCGCACATGCCTCCCTGTACATTATAGGCATGGCGGTGACGTACTCCATTCTCGGCGTCTTTGCGGCGATGACCGGAAGCCTCTTCGGGACCGCGCTTCAGCATCCGCCCGTGCTCATATTCATCGCCCTCATCATGGTTCTGCTGGCGCTGAGCATGTTCGATGTGTACGAGTTCCGGATGCCCGCGTTTCTGAACCGCCTCGCCGGCGGATCGCAGAAAGGCTTTTTCGGCACCTTCCTGATGGGATTGACCGTTGGGATCGTGGCCGCGCCGTGCATCGGACCTTTCGTCCTCGGCCTGCTGACATACGTCGGCAACAAAGGCAACGCGATCCTGGGATTTGTGCTCTTCTTCGTGCTTGCGGTCGGGATGGGAATCCCGTTCCTTGTGTTGGGCGTGTTCTCGGGCAGCATCAAGAAGCTGCCGCGCTCGGGCGCGTGGATGGTATGGGTGCGGAAAGTTTTCGGATTCATTCTGCTGGCGATGGCCGTCTATTTCCTGGAACCGCTCTTCCCGAGCCCGCTGGCATACCGGTTGACGTTTGCTCTGGTCGCGTTGCTGGCCGGCATTTACCTGGCCTGGATCGATCGCGTCGATGGCCCGGGAAAGGCGTTTACACTGGTGCGAAATGCGGTGGGTGTCCTGTTTTTTGCGCTTGCGCTTTTCTCAGCAGTAACCGGGATAGAGAATTCTCTGAGAAATACGGGAACTGCCGTGCCCGCCGCAGAAACTTCCATTCAGTGGTTTCCCTATTCCGAGGCGATGCTCGACCGGGCGGAACGCGAAGGCAAGCCGGTCTTTATAGATTTCTATGCCGACTGGTGCGTGCCCTGCAAAGAAATGGATGCCAGGACATTTCCCGATCCCAGGATCGTTGCTCAATCGAAGTATTTTTTAATGCTGAAGGCGGATCTCACCACCGCGGAAGATCCGCAGTCGGAAGCCTGGATAAAGAAATTCGATGTGAAAGGCGTTCCCACGCTCGTGTTTCTGCGGCCGGATGGGAAGGAGATCTCCGAGCTGAGAGGAACGGGATTTGAATCAGTGGATGTTTTTCTGGAGAAAATGGGCAAAGCCATAGAAATGAGTGCGAAGAAATAATTCATTTGGGTAAACCGCCGCCTCTGGCGGCGAGACTGCGTCCCGGAGGGATTCTATGATAATAGCCCGGCACTTCAGTGCCGGGATTGCCGTTTGCGGATAATATGTGAAGTCCCGTGTGGAGTGTTCATTCGGATTCCTGGCCATCGATATAAATCGCGATCGGAATTGGATTTTCGATTGCGACTTCGACCCCTGATGCCGATCCCGATGGTTGGCGCAGCGGATGTGAAATTGATTTGAACGAGGAGGAAGAGAATTGCCATACCTGATGCCGAAACTGGTCAAGCGGATAAGCCCCGGACAAACCGATATTACCTGGAACGACGGACACGTCAGCTCTTACCCTTCCTGGTACCTACGGGAAAACTGCATGTGCGCGGAATGCGTCGAGGAGTTTACTGGCAGGAGGAAGGTTTGCCACGGCGATATCCCGGCGACGGTTGAACGAACCGACGTATCGCCGGTGGGGAACTACGCCCTCAATTTCGCCTGGAGCGACGGCCATCGCACAGGTATCTACACTTTCGAATATCTTCGCAAGCTCTGCCCGTGCTCCCAATGCCTTCCCGGCGGACTGGACGAGCCTCCGGAAACAGTGCCCGCTCCCGGTTCGTTCGAGGTGTGACCGCGGCCTGGATCTTGTCTAATCCGACATTCTGCATTCGTTATTCGATATTCTGCGGTTCAAGAAGCTGCTCAGACCTTATTGTGTGCGAATTGACCGCGATCATGCCCCTTTGAGGGGCTAGCCCGCATTTCTCACGGGATTTCGTAGCGAGGCGGCGCAGACGCGCAT
>JAEAME010001573.1_pt1 | contig 15386 bp, 12 predicted proteins | sample 8958731 | NCBI WGS metagenome assembly JAEAME01 (sample SAMN16933194, study PRJNA681113) | bioreactor sludge metagenome | isolation source: anerobic bioreactor sludge (Control) | place: India:Bengaluru | collected 2018-10-24 | reverse complement strand
ATAAGCGACACTTTGGGATGGTTCATAAGAGCATTTGTGGCTTCAATGGACGGGTCTTCAATCCATTGAATACAGTTTTCCGGAGCTCCAGCCTTAACAGCCGCATTGAGAAGCACCCTGGCCGAGGCGAGGGATGACCGCTGTGCCGAGGGGTGAAATCCAAAGATGATGGGATTCCGTGCCTTTATGCAGATCAGCGCCTTGAACATGGTAGTGGAGGTAGGATTGGTGACCGGAGTAACCCCTGCAACAATTCCCACCGGTTCGGCCACTTCTTCATATCCTTCCAGCTCATTCTCCGATACCACTCCTACCGTCTTTTCGTTCTTGATTGAATTCCATATATATTCCGTGGCAAAAAGATTCTTTATCACTTTATCTTCATAGATTCCTCTGCCGGTTTCCTCATAGGCCATTGCGGCCAGTTCCCTGTGATGATCCAGCCCGGCCAGTGCCATGGCATAGACTATCCTGTCTATCTGCTCCTGATCGAAAGCAATGAATTCCTGCAATGCTTTTTCTGCTTTTTGTACCAATTGATCGATCGTACCTTCAATAGATATTTTTTTATCGATAACAGGTTCAAGTTCTTTCGTTTTCATAATGATAAAAAAATTAAGTTTTAATGATTTTCGTTTTTAAGTTTGTTTGACAACAGGGCCAGCGAGGCAGCCAGGTTCTCATCCCTCACCAGGATCCCTTCGGGGAGCTTCAGATGTACCGGAGCGAAATTCCAGATGGCTTTTATACCCGCCTGAACCATAAGATCGGCAACCTGTTGGGCAAACTGTTTAGGAACTGTTATTATACCTATGTGTATTTTAAGACGTTGAACTATATGAGATAACTGGTCAAGCGGAAATACCGGTTTCCCCGACAGGACAGATCCGGTGAGTGTTGAATTGATATCGAACCCCGCTACTATGTTGAAGCCGTAACTTTTAAAGCCGTCGTAAGCAAGCAACGTGGATCCCAGACGTCCGCACCCTACCAGTATGGTATCGTCCACATTATTATAACCGAGAAACGTTTCAATATCTTTCATGAGACCGTCAACTTCAAACCCAACCCTGGGTTTACCGGACACGGAACTAATCTCGGCCAGGTCTTTGCGTACCTGAATGGCATTGAGATTCAGATCCTCGGCAATAACGGTGGAGGAAATTACAGTCGCCCCATGTTTCTGAATTTCCTGCAGATAACAATAATACTTAGGTAATCGTTGCAGTGTTGCCCTGGATATGCTTATTGTATTTTCTTTTGTATTTTCCATGGCCTTGTTTTTTTATTCCGATATTTATTTATCGATAAATTCTAGTGCAAATGTAATGCCATTTTTTAATAATGCAAAAAAATTTGGTTTATTTCTATTTATCTCTACATTTGCATTCGTTATGCACATTCAACACTTACATCATCACCATCATCATCCTTGCTCTCAGGCGAGATAGAAGTGGTATGTTGTAAAAACAGAAATTTCAAAAACCCGTCTGAGCAGTCAGGCGGGTTTTTTCATGTGCATACCTCCTGCTGCCCGGACACAAAAAACAACCGATGAGCAGACTCACCATTGCCATTCAAAAAAACGGACGTTTGAGCGAAAAATCGCTGCAACTACTGAAAGATTGCGGGATTACGATCAACAACGGCAAAAGCGACAGACAACTTAAAACAGAAGCCACGAATTTTCCCCTGGATATTCTATTTCTCAGGGACAACGACATTCCGCACTATGTGGAACAGGGCGTGGCACATATAGGAATAGTAGGAGAAAACGAGGTGTGGGAACAGGAAAAGGACGTCCGGGTGGTAGACCGACCGGGATTTGCCCAATGCAGATTGTCTCTGGCTATTGCCAAAGACGAGCCCTATACGGGACTCGATTATTTCAACGGCAAACGGATTGCCACCAGTTATCCGGGTATCCTCCGGAAATTCTGTGCAGAAAACCGGCTGGATGTGAAAATAGAAGAGATTGGAGGAAGTGTTGAAATCGCGCCCGGGATTGGTTTGTCACATGGCATTTTCGATATTGTGAGCACCGGCAGCACCCTCATCATGAACGGGCTCCGGGAGGTCAAAGTAGTGGCAAAAAGTGCCGCCGTGATCATTGCCAACAAGGATCTGGACCGCAGCCGGCAAAACCTGCTCTCGGACCTGCTTTTCAGGATCAGGGCCGTACGTTCGGCAGCAGAGAACAAATACATACTGCTTAATGCCCCCGAAGAAGCCATAGACAAGATTGTGGCGGTCCTCCCCGGAATGAAATCACCCACAGTACTTCCCCTGGCTCTCAAAGGTTGGGTCAGTATCCATTCTGTGGTGCGCGAAGACGTTTTCTGGGAAACCATAGACCTTCTCAAACAAGCCGGAGCACAGGGAATCCTGGTCGTTCCCATAGAAAAAATGATAGTATAAATAGTATAGACATGAAAATAACAGATTATCCCGCACCGGAAAACTGGGCATCCCTCTCGGAACGTCCCCGGATAGACAGAAAAACACTTGAAAAGGCAGTAGACTGCATATTCACCGAAGTCCGCAAAGACGGCGACAAAGCGGTACTGCGCTACGCACAGCTGTTTGACAATGCACGTTATACAGATCTTATAGTAAAACGGGATCAAATGGAAGGTGCCGCTGCACAGATTGACGACACCCTGAAAAAAGCCATTGCATTCGCATATGACAACATAATGAGCTTCCATGCATCTCAGCTCGGCGATCTCAAAAAATTGAACGAAAATAAGATAGAAACTGTTAAGGGAGTAACCTGCTGGAGAGAAACACGTCCCATAGATAAGGTAGGCATATATATTCCCGGCGGAAGCGCTCCGCTGTTTTCCACGGTTCTCATGCTGGGTATCCCCGCCATGCTGGCAGGATGTAAAAAGATTGTTCTCTGCACTCCGGCAGACAGCAACGGGATTATTAATCCGGCCATCCTCTACACGGCAGGACTGGTTGGAATAGATACGATTATCAGGGCCGGAGGCATTCAGGCCATAGCGGGACTGACTTTCGGATCCGAAAGCATTCCCCGGGTGGACAAGATATTCGGTCCCGGAAACCAATACGTTACAGCAGCAAAACAAAAAGCCCAATTACTGGGTACTGCCATAGATATGCCGGCAGGCCCCAGCGAAGTGCTGATTATTGCAGACCGTACGGCAAATCCTGCTTTCGTGGCAGCCGACCTGCTTTCCCAGGCGGAACACGGTCCCGACAGCCAGGTATTGCTGCTTTCAGACGACAGGTCGCTTATTGAGAACGCACTGCTCGAAACAGAACGTCAACTGGCCTCCCTTCCCAGAAAAGACACCGCTGCCAGATCCCTTGAAAACAGCAAGGCCCTTCTCATGCAAAACATAGATGACTGTTTTGATTTCAGCAATGCCTATGCGCCCGAGCACCTGATTGTCGCCACCTCCCGGGCCGCAGAGCAGGCAGCTAAAGTAACAAGCGCAGGCTCGGTATTCCTGGGCGCTTACAGCTGTGAGAGTGCCGGCGACTATGTAAGCGGCACCAACCATACCCTGCCTACCGGCGGATATGCCAGATCGGGCGGCGGCGTATCGGTGGAAAGCTTCGTCAAATACATATCGTTCCAGCACATTACAGAAGAAGGCCTTAACAACATGGCCGGAAGCATTACCGCCATGGCCGCCGCCGAAGGCCTCGGGGCTCATGCCAATGCCGTAACCATAAGAAAACAGAAATAAAAAGTACGAACATGAATTCCATTCCAACACCACTACAACTGGCCCGGCAAAACATAGTCCGCATGGAACCCTATACATGTGCCCGCATGGAATGCACTAAAAAGGGAGGCATTTTCCTGGATGCCAATGAGAACCCGTTTGGCGTATACAACCGGTACCCCGACCCTTTGCAGACCGAACTCAAGCAAAGGCTTGGAGAGCTGAAATCGGTTTCGCCCCATTCAATATGCATAGGGAACGGAAGCGACGAAATTATAGATCTGCTGGTCAGAATCTTTTGCGAACCGGGCAGGGACAGGATTCTCACATTCTCCCCTACTTACGGCATGTACGATGTCGCCTGCCGGATAAACGACGTGGAACTGCTGACCATTCCGCTGAACAATGATTTCCAGATAGACAAAGAAGCCTTTCTGGAAAAAATAAAAGACCCTTCCCTTAAAATGGTCATCGTCTGCAGCCCCAACAATCCTACCGGAAACGTACTGGATGATGTCGAACTGATTGCCGGATCGTTCCCGGGCATCACAGTGATTGACGAGGCCTACAATGATTTCAGCCGGGTACCTTCCATTGTGACGCTTACAGAACAATACCCCAATCTGGTTGTCATGCAGACATTCAGCAAGGCATGGGGCCTTGCCGGAGCCCGTGTAGGCATGGCATTCGCGGGAAAGGAAATCATTGGATTGCTCAACAAAGTAAAAGCGCCCTATAATGTAAGCTCCCTTAACCAGCAGGCTGCACTGGACGCCCTGAAGGATTATGAGGGTTTCCGGAAAAGAAAAGAACTCATCTGTGAAGAACGGGAATACATGGCCCGGCAACTGGCCAAAGCTCCCGGAATAATCAAGGTTTTCCCTTCCCAGACCAATTTCCTGCTCGTGAGGGCCAAAAACGCGGAACAGCTCTACAACTATCTTGTGTCCAAAAACCTGATCACACGAAACAGAAGCCGTCTGATAGCCGGTTGCCTGCGCATTACCATCGGCTCGCCCCTGGAAAACAGGCTGCTGCTGCAGGCTCTTGGCGTACCGGACAGCATGCCTGCCCGGAGAATGGCACAGGTCAGACGCCATACGTCAGAGACAACCATCCAGGTAGAGCTGGATCTCGATGGAACGGGCCAAAGCCGCATAGCTACAGGAATCCCGTTCTTCGACCACATGCTGGAGCAGGTGGCCCGCCACGGGAACATGGACCTTACAGTCCAGGCAACGGGTGAACTCAGAAAAACCGCCGGCGGGGAATACCTTACCGACAGCCACCACCTGATAGAAGACGTGGGACTTTGTCTGGGAGAGGCTTTCAGGAAAAGCCTCGGGGACAAGGCGGGAATTGAACGGTACGGCTTTGTGTTACCCATGGACGACTCGCTGGCACAGGCGGCCATTGACTTCGGGGGCAGGCCTCAACTGGTCTGGAACGCCGAATACCGCCGCGAATTCATTGGGGAGATGCCCGTGGAAATGCTTCCTCACTTTTTCAAATCTTTCTGCGACAGGGCGCAGTGTAACCTGAATATCAGGGCAGAAGGCCAGAACGAACACCACAAGGCCGAGGCCACTTTCAAAGCGTTTGCACGTGCCCTGAAAATGGCCGCTGCCCGGACCGGAAGCTCAGTCATACCCAGTACCAAAGGAACATTATGATAGCCATACTCAAATACAATGCGGGCAACATACGATCGGTGGAGAACGCACTGCTCCGGCTGGGGTACAGCCCGGTAATCACAGACGATGCCGCGGTACTGTCCTCGGCGGAAAAAGTAATTATACCGGGCGTAGGCGAAGCCTCCTCGGCCATGCGCTATCTCAGAGAAAAAGGGCTCGACCGGGTCATCTGTGAACTCAGACAACCGGTTCTGGGAATCTGCCTGGGGCTGCAACTCCTCTGCGAGTCTTCCGAGGAAGGAAACACCGCCTGCCTGGGCATATTTCCGGCCTCTGTAAAACGATTCCCCGAAGAAGGCATTATCCCGCACATGGGCTGGAACACCCTTCACGAAACCTTGCAGGACGTCTATTTCGTGCACAGTTATTATGCCGGGATCTGTTCCTGCACGGTACAGACATGCACCTACATGGTTCCTTTCAGCGCAGCGCTCCGGAAGGATAATTTTTACGCGCTCCAGTACCACCCCGAAAAATCGGGCCGTACGGGCGCCGTCATACTTGAACAATTTCTGAAGCAATGAGAATCATTCCCGCCATAGACCTTATTGACGGAAAATGCGTCCGTCTTATCCGGGGAGATTACTCCCGGCAACAAATCTACAGTTCCGATCCCCTGGAGACAGCCAAAGCGTTCGAGGGAGCAGGGCTTCAATACCTGCACCTGGTAGACCTGGACGGAGCCCGTGCCCGTCATATCGTACACCACAAGATCCTGCACGACATCGCCACCCGGACCGGCCTGAAAATTGACTTCGGGGGCGGGATAAAAAGCTCCCGCGACGTGGCTCTGGCTTTTGAAAACGGGGCCGCTCAGATCACAGCCGGCAGCATTGCCGTCACTGACAGTGCCTTGGTACAGGAATGGCTTGACGAATACGGTCCCGGGAATATCATTCTGGGGGCTGACTGCCGGGACGGTTTTATTGCCACCCACGGATGGCAACAATCCACCCAACTGCCTGTGGTTGATTTCATAGGCGAATACGCGGCTAAAGGCCTGTCTTATGTGATATGTACCGACATATCGCGCGACGGCATGCTTCAGGGATGCGCCACAGATCTCTACCGGGAAATCCTGCAGGCGTGTCCGGTAAAACTCATTGCCAGCGGGGGCGTTTCCTGCATGGATGATTTATACCTACTCCAAAAGACCGGCTGCGAAGGGGCCATCATTGGCAAAGCCCTTTATGAAAACAAAATAACTCTTAAAGAACTATCCCTGTCATGTTAAAAAAACGCATCATACCCTGCCTGGATATTTGTAACGGACGCACCGTCAAAGGCGTGCATTTCACTGACCTGCGCGACGCCGGCGATCCGGTTGAACTGGCCGGAAAGTACGCCGCCCGGGGGGCCGACGAGCTGGTATTTCTGGACATCACCGCTACAATAGAAAAGCGCAAAACCCTTGTGAAACTGGTGGAACGGATAGCCCTGGCCATTGATATTCCGTTTACAGTAGGCGGAGGAATAAGCACTGTAGCGGATGCCTCGGAACTCATAAAAGCCGGGGCAGACAAGATCAGTATCAACTCGGCCGCTGTTCGCCGTCCCGGATTGATTGGCGAACTGGCCGCGAACTTTGGCAGCCAGTGCGTTGTAGTTGCCGTTGATACCCGGGCCTGCGGGCCTGGAACAAACCGTGTGCCCTCGGGATATACTGTTTATGTAGACGGAGGACGGACCGATACCGGGTTGGATACCCTGGACTGGGTACGTAGGGCCCGGAACCTCGGGGCCGGTGAGATCCTGCTCACCTCCATGGACCATGACGGCACACGGAACGGTTTTGCGATAGAACTTACCCGGCTGGTTAGCCGTGCCGTCTCCATTCCGGTGATTGCATCGGGCGGAGCCGGCAACATGGAGCATTTCAGGGATGTGTTCCGCGAAACCCAAGCCGGAGGGGCACTGGCAGCCGGCATATTCCATTACGGAGACGTATCCCTGCCCGAATTAAAAAACTACTTGAAAACACAACAAATTCCCATACGATGAAACCCATTTCCACCATAAAGCCGGACTTCGCAAAAAGCAGTGGACTGATTCCGGCAGTTATACAGCACTATCTAACCGGGCAGGTACTCATGCTCGGATACATGAACGAACAGGCGTTTGAAAAAACGCTGGCAGAAAACCGGGTGACCTTTTTCAGCCGTAGCCGTCAGTGCCTTTGGACAAAAGGCGAAACCTCGGGCAATTATCTTTATGTCAAAGAGATATTGCCGGACTGCGACAACGACACACTGCTTGTTAAAGTCCTGCCGGCCGGTCCGGTATGTCATACCGGCAGCACCAGTTGTTTTGGAGAAGAAACTCCAAAAGGCTTTTTATACACGCTCCAGGATGTGATTTCGCAACGAATAGCCGGCAACCAGCCTGAATCCTATACAAACCGCATTTATCGCCAGGGCATGAACCGCATGGCCCAGAAAGTGGGAGAAGAAGCCGTGGAAGTAATCATAGAAGCCAAGGACAACAACCGTGACCTGTTCTGTAATGAAGCCGCCGACCTTTTGTACCACCTGCTCATACTGCTTCGGGCCAAAGATGTCTCCCTCCTGGATATTGAAGAGGTGCTGAAAGAACGCCACAAGTAAACTACCGGCATGAAACCTGGCGGCAAGCAACCTACCAGCGGAACGAGGCCACTGTACGGGCGGGAATACTCCATGCAAAAGAGTGTGTCCCGTCGTTCACCGTAATCCCGATGGGAGCGTTACTGTCGTTAAGGGCCACCAGCGCCAGGGACCCGTCCTTATTCATAAAGGCCGAGGTATAGAGCCCGGGGGCAGTGAAGCCGCTGCTTTTTATTCTGAAGGCACCCGGATGAACGACCTTCGAAAGATGCGCCATGGTGTAGTAATGCGAGTTGCGCGTAAGGGTGCGGTAATTGGACGATTGTATGTCAATGCAGCCGTAACAGGTTCCGCATCCTCCCGGTCTGTAGGGCCCGTGCTTGTCGTCGAGAATCAGGTTCCACATGATCACGGCACGGCACCAGCGGTTTATACTGCCCAGGCATACTTCACGCATGTTCCACATGAGGTCGTTGCTGAAACATTCCTCTTTGGTGGATGCACTCCAGGTACCAATGGACATCTCGGTAAAATAAATGTTCTTATCGGGGTATTCGGCATGAATGGCATCCAGTTCCGAAGCGCTTCCCCCGTAAGCGTGCCAGGCCGACCCGTCTATATACTTCGCGGCTTGGGGATCGGCATAAATATTCAGCGGGTATTTCCGCTGCGAGGCAATATTGTCATAATTGAAATTATGGTCAAAAACAACTATCCGCGTCTTTATGCCGGCAGCTTCGAAAGCCGGGCCCAGATGGTCGCGGATAAAATCACGCTGTTCCTCCCACCCCATGTACAGCGAAGCCGAATTGCCCCTATTCAGCGGCTCGTTCTGGACAGTAATGCTTTCCAGAGGGAAACCGTTGGCTTCCATTTCCTTGACATACAGAACGAAATACTGCGCGTAATCGCTGTAATAACGGGGATTCAACTGACCCGATGTCCAGCTGTCATAAGGTTTTAGCTCCGTCAGATCATTCACTTTCATCCATTTGGGGCATGTCCAGGGAGAGGCCATGATCTTTATATGGGGATTAATAGCCAGGATCTGTTTTAAAATGGGGAACAGATCCCGCTTGTCATATTGATGGATGGCAAAGTTCTCAATTCCTTTTGTGTCGCAGCAGGTATATTCATCGAGTGAAAAGTCGGAACACCCAATTGAGATGCGAATGTAACTGTAGCCCATGCCTTCCACCGGATGAAAAATCTCCTTCAGCAGGGCAGCCCGGTCTTCCTCACTCATCTTAAGCAGATTATAGCAGGCAGAGCCGGTGATTGCCGCTCCAAAACCATCCATTTCCTGATACTTTTCTGCAGCATTCAGGTATATGGTGTTGGAAGCCTGGTAATTCTGTTTATTGAAATTCATCGGCACCTTGGTGAACAGAAGGCTCTTGTCCGACGAGGTGGCGTAGAGTGCCACCTGCGATGTGTCTATGCCGGGTTCGGGATCCGGGATAATGGGATCGCCGTTGCCATTCCCCTGTCCCTTGCAGGCAGACAAGGGATTTAGCAATAATAGCAGGGCTATAAAAAACTGAATACGGTACATATAATTACTCAATCCATTTTACTTTGGCTTGGTCACGCGGTTTTGCGGCGGGACTTTCGTCGGGATATCCAAATCCAATGACCAGCGCCAGGCTGTAACCTTCAGAAAAGCCAAGACGGGCAAGGTATTCAGCAGCAACGGGACTGGTCAGAAAGCGGGCCGGGGCGCCAAGACATACAGATCCTATACCCATGGAGCCGGCGGCAAGGATCATGTTTTCTGCCATCAGTCCGCAATCTATGAGTGCTTCGCCGTTTTCCGTAGCAATAAAAACAAGTGATGGCGCATTACGGTACATATTCTTAAAGGACGGATCTTTCACCATCTGCGCTCCCCTGGGGTCGTTTTTCATTTGTTCAAAACATAGTGCCGTGGTAGATGCAATAAAATAAGGCACATAAAATATTATTACAAACCTCCGCCGAATTTAGCATTTATCCATAGACCAACGGATCATCTACTATTCTTACCTCCCAGCGTTGTGCGTTCATAGCGTTTGGAGCGTTTATGCCACAACGGGCTATAAGGTCCATTTTCCCCCGTTCAACGGGCCCGTCTTTATAGGCCCGTATGCTTCTGCGAGCCATGATAGTCTCAATGACAGGATTTTCCGCATTTCCTGTATTTTCAGCTCCTACGGGCAAATTTTCCAGCCAGTAGTCCAACATGGTCTTGTATAAATGATACGTGGTGTTTTCTCTTTCGAAAATCCCGTGTGAACGCATGGGGTAAGACATCATCGAGAAATATTTGTTCTGTTTGATGAGTTCGTTCACCAGCATTTCAAAACTCTGGTAATGCACATTGTCATCACCCGTACCGTGGATGAGCATCAGGTTCCCCTCCAGGTTGGCGGCAAAATGAAGCGGAGAGCCTTGGCGGTACCCTTCCGGATTTCCCGAAGGTAGTCCCATATAACGCTCCTGATAGATGGTATCGTACAGTTCCTGCAACGATACAAAAGCAACGGCTATTCCGGTGGTATATATCTCAGGGTATTTGAACATGGCGTTTAGCGTCATGGATCCGCCACCGCTCCATCCCCAGATCCCTATCCTGGACGGGTCCATAAAAGGAAACTGTTCAATGGAACGCAATACCGCTGCGGCATGATCTGCCGGCGCCACAATACCCACCTTTCCGTATATGCACTTTCTCCAGTCCCTGCCTTTGGGCATATTCGTTCCCCTGGGATCGATACTCATGACAAGGTATCCCTGATTAGCCAGAAAACGGTGCCACAAATCTCCCCCGGACCAGGTGTTCTGCACGGTAGACGAGGCCGGCTCGCCGTATATCTCAAAGATCACGGGATATTTTTGGGAAGGATCAAAACCCCCGGGCTTGATCATCCACCCGTCCAGGACAGCATCTCCTATATCAACGCGGAAAAATTCCTTGGGACTAAAGCCCGCTGCGGATATTTTCTCTTTGAGCACGGCGTTGTCTTCCAGCACCCTGACGGTCTTATGCCCCGGCAGAGAGATCAGCTCATATACGGGAGGCGTCATGTGATTCTGGCTGGTATGAATGGCCCAGCGGGCATCGGCAGATATTTGGTAATTGTGATGGCCCGGCAATGCTTCCGCGGGAGTAACGCGTTCCGCACTGCCCCTGCCGTCCAGCCTGCTTCTGTAAAGGTACTGTTCGGTAGCGTTGTCGGGAGAAGCAAGGTAATATACGTAGCCTCCTCTGGGATCTATACAGCTTATAGCTATTACATCAAAACCGCCTTTTGTAATAAGTTCTTCTTTACGGCCGTCCCGCGCAACCTTATACAGATGCCGCCAGCCGTCCTTCTCACTGGTCCAGGTAAATGATTTTTCACCGTCCAGCCACATGATATTGTCGTGGATATTCAGGAATGCCTCATCTTTATCTGTCATCAGTTCATTCAACTGCATAGTCTGAACATCCCCGGCAAACACCCTGTTAGTGTTTTGTAACCGATTAAGCTGCTGTATCATAACCGTATTGGAACGGGGTATGAACTCCATCCTGGCCAGGTAGTGATTACGGGGATCACCCGGCACGTCAAACCAGCGGGGTTCTTCCGCAGGGCCGTTATCGGGTACGGTTACAACACCAACCTTTACCGCCGAATTTGTGGTACCCGCCTTGGGATAAGGAAAAGGCAACGGTTTGGAATACAGAGAATCTATATTGTTAATGAGGTAGAACACGCCCGTGCCTTCCGTATCTGATTGCCAAAAAGCAATGGTCCTGCCATCGGGGCTCCAGCGAAAACCGTCACGGCAGTCGAGCTCCTCTTCGTACACCCAGTCGAAAGTGCCGTTGATTATCCGGTCACTGCCGTCGCGCGTAAGCTGCACAATCCGCCCCGAGGACAGGTCTTCCGCATAGAGGTTGTTCCGAAAAACATACGCCACCTTTGTGGCTTCGGGAGAGAATTTGGCGAACATCTGCTCCGAACGCGCCAGCGATTCGGCCAGCCGGTGCAGCCTGCCTCCGGCCAGGTCCAGCACCCAGAAATCCCCTTTTGTATTATAACGCCACACCCGTTTTGATGCGGTAAAGATCATAAGCCTGGAATGATCTTCGGACCAGAAATAATCTTCAATAACAACAGGTTTGCCTGCCAGTGCACCGTATTCGGGTCCGGGAACCAGCTGCGACGCACTAATGACCACGGAACGTTCACCGGTAAGGGCATCGTATCTGACAATATCGCGCGCCCCATTAACGGTGCTTTGCTCAAGCGTGGTATAGGCATCCTGTCCTTCCATCCAGCGTACGTTGCTGATGCCTTTGGAACGAAAGGTGCCCTTTGTGTATATATCCTCAAGGGTGAAGCCGGCACTGTTCTGCTGTGCGGACAGAGCAGAGGTCAAACTAAGAAAAAGAACGGTACAGAAAAAAGATCTGAGGGTCATTGGTGAAACTTTTTAAATGGAACAATAATTTATACATTATCTGACGGTAACGGACGGGTGCCTGTCTTCATAGCACCACATATTTACAACTGAGGCCCTGTTGTCTCCTTCTGTGACGTTGATATTCCTGATGGAGGAAAATGGCTCAATGTTATATGTGACTCCCTGTATGCAAAAAGAAAACGGAAAAGAAGAATTATTATTTGCCGTATATACTTCCTTTTCACCATTTTTTGAATGGAGGGTAAAATGCACACAGGCATTGAAAAGAGCTCTAAGCAATTCTTCCTTACCTACAAATTTATTATCGAAAAAACCCAGTGTAAGGCCATGGAACAAAGCTTCCTTGACGGCTTCCTGTGTTTTCTCTTTAACAAAGACCAGTGTCATGGGGCGAAGTGTCGTGTAAATTTCTGAGATCACACCGTGTACGTCTGAATTGGAAAAAACAGTGTACCCTCCGTCCATACACCACGAAAGTACCCTGGGATAATATTCCCGGCTATTGAATACTTCAATGCCGTGGATCATTCCCTTATCTGCCAGTTTCCGCTGGAAAGGCGTCCACACTATGGTATCCATAAGCCAGCCCGGATGGTTAAAAAGAATAAAGGCATCCTGTTTGAGGGCATTTTGAATGGCAATGTCGGGATCGGGATCCGGCACCAGGTTGGCATCCTGTATGAACAATGCGTTAAAATGCCCTATTTCTCCCTGTTTACGGGTAATTTCGGTTCCATGAATCACCATAAGCCCAACCTGTTCGGCTGCCTGGGCTGCAATCTTGTATGAAGTATTGAGATCGGCCTTGAAATAGTCCCTGAAGGGCAGGTATTCAATATGATCTGTCATGGCAATCACGTCCAGTCCGTCCAGCCAGGCTTCTCCCACACGGTACGAAGGCCACACATACCCGTCCGAAAAAACCGAATGCATATGAAAATCACATTTCAACACCTGGTAGCCGTCTACCGGAGGGATGGCAATCTCGTTCCGGTTGTCAGTAACGGGTTGTGGATAGTATTGTTTATTGACGTTCTGTGCATTTACGGCTGTTATACCCACAGCCAGCACACACAGGGAAAAAATTGTTTTTTTCATTTTTGTTCCTGAATTATTAATACATATAATCCCAAACGGGCAGCATGACGGGTTTTTGTTCCAGCGCCGCCAAAGCCTTCGGACTTAGGTATTTTTTATGGATAACCAGTCTGAAAAGATATTCGCAGAACCACTCGTCCGTGAAGGTCAGATATCCTCCGTTGCCGGAAGAGGCGCCCCAGCTGTTCTCAAACTCCCATTTAACCGGGTTGTCATTTTCATCGGTATCGCAGGCGATAAGGAGCATCGCATGGCTCGAGGCACTCTGGCGTGTAAGGATCCGGGCTTTTTTATCCATGGCAAAGTTTACGCCAAATAAAGCAGCATAATTATAATTGTTCACGTCCATGATCCCTGCACGGGTATTTATCTGCTTGCCCACGTCGCACGAAGCATACAGCGGGTTATTGTCCTTTATGGATGACAGGGCCGAAGCCCGTATCTCCCGGTTGGGCAGGTTCAGATAAATCCAGTTGATCCCTTCCAGAGTATTGCGGTAGTTCTTTATCTCGTAAAGTTTATAATATTCCCGTGTGGGATCATTCATGATCATAATGTAATTGGCCGGAGTATAATCTTCCTTTACGATACTCCGGTAGAATTCGAGGGGTGTTGTAGTAAGTGATTTTATCTCACCGTCTTTTGTTTTATACCGATAGGCAAACGATGTAGGGGGTTCTCCCAGACACAGTGCCAGTATCCGGTAAACATCCTTAAGAACGGCTTTTTTCTCTTTCCTAAGTGCATCGTCGCCGGCTCCGGCGACAGCCATCTGACGTATACCGTATCCCCCCGCCCTCAGGCGCTCATTCACTACGCTTATCAGCTGATAGGTATTATTGGAATGCTCGCTCTCGGGCATTACGGACTGGGGCACCACTCCATACTTCTCGGCCACATTGTAAAACAGGTTCCAGACACCGCCGTCGTTCACGGGAGTACTAAAAAAAGACACCACTTCCCGGTCGTCCATATCTTTTTTGACAGTGGCTATGATATTTTCAAGAAATAAATTGGATTTTTCCAGCAGGTCCCAGAAATAATTAAAATTATGAGAAAAATCAAAAGAGTCAATATTGAGCATCTTCATAACGTCGGGACGCAATGCGTTCATAGAAGTGAACATCCAGCAGCGTCCTGAACTTTGCTGGTCTGTGATGCCTTTAACTTCTACCTTGTATTTAAAGAAATGGTCCACTTTGCCCAACGCACTCCAGTTCCTGGTATTGTTCTTGATGTCGTTGTCGTTGGTCAGAATATTCTGAAGGGCCACCGTCCGGTCGTCCGGAACAAAACCGGTCCGGATCTCATTCAGTTCTTCTACGCCCAGTGTTTGCGCAGACAGTAGCAAAGAACTGAAAATCAATGTTAGTGTAATGTATAATATTTTCATGAGAGAGGTTAAGGTTTATTAATCTTTTAAAAAGTAATTCACGGTGGTCACCACTCGGACATTCTTGATGTATGGCGTGTTTTCGTCCCGGTCAGTGATAGTGAACTGGCCCTGAGAGGCGTTTTTTATCTTGCCCAGACGGCTGTCGGAATCTTTGGCAAATTTTTCTGCAGCAGCCCGTGCATTCCTTGTAGCTTCCTCTATCATCCGGGGTTTAATATCGTTCAGGCCGGTAAAATAATATACCGTATTGTACCGGTATTCTCCTCCCGTGACAGCTATCCCCTGCCTGAGCAACTCTCCCTGGTTCCCGATGAGTTTACGGACCAGATCTACCTGCGAAGAATTCACCGTTATAACCGAGGTCACGTTATACCGGTACCGGGGTGGCGTGGTATTGTAGCGTTCTGCCTGCATGTCTATGATCTCGGGGGCATTCACGCTTATATCACCGTCTGTGAGTCCG
>JAEAME010001575.1_pt1 | contig 15392 bp, 11 predicted proteins | sample 8958731 | NCBI WGS metagenome assembly JAEAME01 (sample SAMN16933194, study PRJNA681113) | bioreactor sludge metagenome | isolation source: anerobic bioreactor sludge (Control) | place: India:Bengaluru | collected 2018-10-24 | reverse complement strand
TCCAGGAGGTCCCATGAAGAAAGCCGCCGCGTTCGCCGGCCTCCTCCTCGTCGCCACGTTCGCCGCCGCCCAGACGGCCACGGTCCTCTCCGGACCCTTCGACGAGGCGCTGGCCAAGGCCCAGAAAGAGAACAAGCTCATCCTCCTCGATTTCTACTCGAGTGGCTGAGGGAGCTGCAGACTGCTGGTTCAGCAGTTCTACAACAATCCCAAGTACGCCGATTTCCTCAACACCCAAGTCATCGTCTACCGCGCCACCCGGGGCGACAAGATCGGGGACGCCATCTACGAGAGGTTCACGGTCAACGCCACCCCGACCGAGCTCTTCGTCGACAAGAACGGCCAGGTCGTCGACTGGATCGTCGGGTACGGCCCGCCGGCCGACAAGTTCCTCGAGCGGGTCAAGAAGTCGCTGGCCGGCATCGACACCTACGGGTCCCTGACCGCCCTCTACGCCAAGGACCCGACGAACATCGAGGCCGCCTACAAGCTGGCCGAGAAGTGCGCCGGACGCTACGGCGCCGCGGACATGGAGGCCAAAGCCCAGGATCTCTACAAGAAGGTCCTGACGCTCGATCCGGGCGGCCGGACCGCTTCCTACTACGACGAGGATTACAAGGCGACCATCCCCTACGCCGAGGCGGCCGCGTTCGCGCTGGCCCAGAATTCGGCCATGGGGCGCAAACCCGACCCGGCGCCGCTGCGGGCCTTCATCAAGGGCCACCCGACGAGCCCCTTCCTCAAGAACGCCTATTCCTACCTGGGCTACTACTACGGCCAGATGGCCTCCAAGGAGGACGCGGCCGCGTTCTTCGCGGAGTACACGGCCAAGTACCCCGACGATAAGTCGGCCCTGCGGTCCTACGTCGAGCGCATCATCACGGACAAGGACCCCCTCGACAAGGGCATCGAGCTGGCCCTCAAGGTCCAGGAGCTCGGCGGCTATCCCCGCAATCCCGACGATCAGCAGAACCTGGCCCTGCTCTACGCCCTGAAAGAGGACGCGACCAAGGTCGACGAGGAATACGGCAAGGATTTCGCCGACGGCTACGTCACGAACGCCATCTACGCCTTGACGGCCTACGCCAATTTCTGGATCGACCAGGGCCGGAACCTCGACGGCGCGGAGGAGGCGGCCGACATCGCCACCGCCGCGCTCGGCGCCAAGAAGGACGCCCCGTCCTACTACCTCTCCCAAGTGGCCGGGATCTACGGCAAGCTCAAAAAGCCCGACAAGGCCCTGGCCGTCTACGGCCCCGAGATCGCCAAGAAGAACTGGGACGAACAGGGCACTCTGGCCACCTACGCCAATTTCTGGAACCGGCAGGGCACGAATCTCGACAGCGCCCTGGCCGCGGCCAAGCGGTCGGTCGATCTCACGTCCGACTACTACAACAACTTCGTCCTGGCCCAGGTCCTGTTCAAGATGAAGGACTATCCCGGGGCCCTCAAGGCCGCGGAGAAGGCCGTCGAGCTGGTCAAGCCGATGGCCGCGAAATACGAAGGCTTCCCCACCCAACAGTACGAGAACCTCGTCAAGCAGATCCGGGAAGCCATGGACAAGAAGTAACGCCCCAGGGGGACACGTACCGCCGCGGTACGTGTCCCCCATCTGTTCCCCCTCTTCTTCGCTTTTTCCCGCCCCGGCTCTCCCCCCGTTTCAATCCGTCTCTCCCCGGCACACCGTTCGGGGTCCATCCGTGCCCCGCTCGTCCGCCGCCGGCCCGCGTTGTTTGACTTCCCCTGGGGCCTCCCTTATGATGCTTGCGGGCGCTCCCCCGATGAAATATATTGCCGGCCCTCTTGTCATCGTCGCCCTGGCCCTCGGCCTGTGGGCGGCCGCGCAATCCCCCGCCCCGCCGCAATCGCTCGACGAGCGCGTCCGCCGCTTCCTCGACTCCCAGAAAGGCCAGTGGCGCGAGGAGAACGTCTCGGAGGCCGACGGCCGCCTGCTCTACGACCTCATCCTCAAGAAGCGCTACACCCGGGCATTGGAGATCGGCACCTCCACCGGCCACTCCGGCATCTGGCAGGCCTGGGCCTTGAGCAAGACCGGCGGCTCGCTGGTCACGGTCGAGATCGAGGAGTTCCGCCATCTGGCCGCGCTGCGCAACTTCAAGGCCGCCGGCCTCGACGGCCTCATCGACGCCCGGCTGGGCGACGCCCGCAAGATCGCCGCCGAGCTCGAGGGGCCGTTCGACCTCGTCTTCATCGACGCGGACAAGAACTGGGCCCCGAATTATTTCGATGTCCTGTGGCCCAAGCTGGCCGTCGGCGGCTGCTTCGCCGTCCGCAACGTCTCCAGCCTGGGCTACATGAAGGGCGTCCGGGACTTCCTCGACCGGGTCCGGGACCGGGCCGATACGGACACGACCATCGACCGGGCCTCGGGCGGCGGCATGTCCTTGAGCTTCAAGAAGAAAGGGTGACATCCATGAGATCTGCCCGGACCGTTCTCGCCGTCATCGCCGCCGCCGCGGCCGTTCTGGCCGTCCTCCCGCCCCCGGCCACGGCCGGCCAGGTCCTCGAGGGGCTCAAGGTCCCCAGCGCCATCCTGGGCCGGGACGTCGCCTACGCCGTCTACCTCCCGCCCGGCTACGAGGCCTCGACCCAGCGCTTCCCCGTCGTTTACCTGCTCCACGGCTACACCGACGACGAGTCCGGCTGGATCCAGTTCGGCGAGGTCCAGCTGGCCGCCGACCGGGCCATCGCCGACCGCGAGATCCCGCCCATGATCATCGTCATGCCCGACGGCGGGGTCACGTTCTACATCAACGACGCCGCCGGCAAGGTCCGCTACGAGGACATGTTCGTCCGGGAGCTGGTGCCGTTCATCGACAAGACCTATCGCACCCGCGCGGACCGGGACTTCCGGGGCCTGGCCGGCCTGTCCATGGGCGGCTGGGGCACGCTCGTCTACGCCCTGCGCCATCCGGATGTGTTCTCGGCCGGGGCGGCCTTCAGCGCGGCCGTCTGGTCGGACGACGACATCGTCGGCATGAAGCCGAAGAACTGGGACGAGCTCTTCGGCCCGCTCTTCGGGGCCGAGGGCAAGACCGGCCGGGACCGCCTGACCGCCCACTTCCGGTCCGTCAGCCCGCTCGATCTGGCCCGGACGCTGCCCGAGGACTCGCTGAAGAAAGTCCGCTACTACATCGACTGCGGCGACGACGACTTCCTGATCAAAGGCAACTGCGCCCTGCACCTGCTCCTCGCGGACCGCAAGATCCCCCACGAATTCCGGGTCCGCGACGGCGGCCACACCTGGACCTACTGGCGCACCGGCATCGTCGAGGGGCTGAAATTCATCGGCCAGGGCTTCCACCGGTGAGCGCCCCGTTCCGGGACCGCCTCCGGGCCGGCGAGCGGCTGATCGGCACGCTCCTCGGCCTGCCCTCGCCCGAGCTGGCCGAGATCGCCGCCGCCGCCGGCTTCGACTGGCTGTTCCTGGACATGGAGCACGGCGCCCTCGGGCCCGGCGACGTCGTCCGCGTCCTCCAGGCCGTCCCCCCGCCCTGCGCCGTCCTGGTCCGCGTGCCCGAGCTACGGGAGACCTGGATCCAGAAGGCCCTCGACGCCGGCGCCGCCGGGGTCATCATCCCCCACGTCGACGACGCCGCCGCGGCCGCCCGGGCCGTCCACTGGGCCAAGTATCCGCCGCAGGGCGGCCGCAGCGTCGGCTTCACCCGGGCCGGCGGCTACGGCGCCCGCTTCCAGGAGCACGTCGAGACGGCCAACGACCGGACCGTCGTCGTGGCCCAGGTCGAGCACATCGACGGCGTCACCGACATCGAGGACATCCTCGGGACGGCCGGCGTCGACGCCGTCTTCGTCGGGCCCTACGACCTGTCGGCCAGCCTGGGCAAGCCCGGGGCCGTCCAGGACCCCGAGGTCCGGACCGCCCTGGAGACCGTCGCCGCGGCCTGCGCCCGGCGCCGGGTGCCGTCCGGCGTCTTCGCCGCCGACGCGGCCGGGGCGGCCCAGGCCCTGGCCCAGGGCTTCTCCCTGGTCTGCGCCGGGCTCGACGTCGGCCTCTACGCCCGGGCGGCCGGGGAGCTCGTCCGGGCCCTCCGGTCGACCACGCCTTGACAGCCCCCGGGTTATATACTAGATTTTGTGTGGATTAGCATGGGCGGTACCTACTCTTGGGGCCCGTACGCCGTCGCTCCGGCCCCGGAGCGGCCGCCCGGCGAGGCGGCTCGCCCGACTAAATCGGTTAAGTTCGTCCCGGGAGGCCGGCCCCTAGATGGCCCGTGAGCGCGCAGAGAAGACCCCGGCGGGCGGTCCGCCCGTCGTCCTCGTCGTCGACGACGACCTCCCCTATCTCGACAAGCTCCAGCGGGCCCTGCGCGACCACTACACCGTCCACACCACGACCAGCGGCGTCGAGGCCATCCACCTGATCAAGTCCCTGCCCGAGGTCAACGTCCTCGTCGTCAACGAGGACCTGCCGCGGATGAAGGGCACCGAGCTGCTGCGGTTCCTCAACGAGATCTTCAAGAACTCGGACGCCATCATCAAGATCCTGCTGACCGACGGCGCCGCCAACGGGACGACCATCGACCTGGCCAGCTACGGCCGCATCGACAGCTGCCTGGCCAAGCCGTCCGACCCGGCCGTCATCCGGCGCAAGATCAGCTTCCTCGTCGCCCAGCGCTCGCGCGAGAAGCGCTCGTCCATGCGGGTGACCCTGGACGACGCCCGCGACATCCGCGTCGAGACGGGCGGCCTGGGCGAGGCCACCCTGGTCAACTTGAGCGAGAACGGCATGTTCCTGCGGACGCCGTCGGCCTCGCCCGAGGGCTCGGCCGTGCCCCTGACCATCTCGCTGCCGGACGGGCGCCGCTACACCATCGACACCCGCGTCGTGCGCCAGGACGCCGACCAGGGCGGGGTGGCCGTCGAGTTCACCTCCCTCGACGAGGCCAGCCGGTTCTCGATCCTCCAGTTCATGGCCGACTATGTCGCCATCCGCGACCTCGACGAGCTCAAGGTCCGCTACCCGTTCCTCAAGACCGACGAGATGGTCCTGTTCACCGACTCGGTCAAGATCGAGTCCCTGATGCGCGAGGGGCTGGCCCGGCGGGTCGAGGTGGCCGCGGTGCCGGCCCGGTCCGGCAACCCGGAGATCCTGGCCTTCGCCGAGGTCCGGCCGCCGGCGGCCTGCGTCCTGGCCGGGGAGAAGCTGGACGTCAAGTTCAAGACCTCCGACCTCCTGTTCGTCTCCTACCAGATCGGCTACGCCACCTACAACTTCGAGACCATGATCGCCCGCATCGCCGCCGACGGCCGGACCCTGGTCTGCCTCTACCCGCGGGTCATGTTCTACTCGGAGAAGCGGGCCGAGCGGCGCATCACCCCGGCCGGCGACCTGCGGGTCGAGATCCCCCTGCCGCCCCCCTACGACCGCAAGGTCCGGGGCCGCATCACCGACATCAGCCCGAACGGCATGAGCTTCGTCGCCAACGGGGACACGCCCGTCCTGCTCAAGGGCACCCCGCTCGAGTCGCTGGCCATCCTGGACGGGGACCGGGTCCTGTGGCAGGAGACCGGCGAGGTCCGCCACGTGGCCCGGGCCGAACGCGACGAGGGCCCGGGGCTGAAGTACGGCGTCCAGTTCGGCATCAGCCGCATGAGCATCCAGTCCGTCCACGCCCCCGACGCCGACTTCGCCCGCCGCGGCGAAGACGGGCGCGACCGGGCCGCCGGCCGGGGGGCCGAGGCCGGCGTGCCGCCCGATTTCGTCCGGACCTCCCTCATGCAGCCCGCGGTCATCCGGCTCGAGAACCGCCGCGGCGAGGAGATCGTCGGCCTGCTCAACACGGCCCTGCCGCTCGACGACCGGCCCATCCCGGTCGTGGTCGTGCCGCCGGCCTTCGGCAAGACCAAGGAGACCCTGTTCGGCCTGGCCCTGACCCTCTGCGAGAACTTCCGGCTCCTGGGCCGGCCCCTGGCCGTCGTCCGCTACGACGGCATCCGCAAGAAAGGCGAGAGCCACAACGACCCCGAGGCCGAAGAGCCGCCCTACGAGATGCTCAACACCAACTTCAGCCAGGGCGCCGACGACATCGTCACGGTGCTGGACTGGCTGGACGGCAATCCCAAGCTCAAGGCCTCGTCGGTCATCCTCCTGACCTTCTCCTTCTCGGCCCTCGAGGCCCGCATCGTCCTGCGCGACGAAGCCCGCCGCCGGAGGATCGACTACTGGATCGCCTGCATGGGCACGCCCGAGTTCCGCGACCTCATGGTCCGCGTCAACTGCGGCCTCGATTTCCTCGAGCACTACCAGCTCGGCATCAAGCTCGGCGTCATGCCGGTCCTGGGCAACCTGGTCAACGTCGACACCTACGTCGCCGACGGCGTCGTCAACGCCGTGGCCACGCTCGAGCAGGCCCGCGAGGACATGCGCCACCTCGACCTGCCGATCACCTGGATCTACGGCCAGTACGACAGCTGGGTCAAGGCCGAGTTCATCCGCGACGTCATGAGCGTCCAGGTCGACGCGCCGCGCGAGGTCATCGCCGTGCCCATCGGCCACAACGCCCGGACCTCCAAGGAGGGCCTGCGGCTGTTCGGCACCATCACCTCGCTCGTCACCCGCTTCCTGCACAAGCAGCTCATCCAGCCCGTCATGCCCGGCCGCAAGGACATGGAGATGATGCGGCGGGCGGAAAAGGACCGGCTGCCGCCGCGGCGGCTCAAGAACCGCGTCAAGTACTGGCAGCGCTACCTCATCGGCGACGACAAGCTCATCGGCTTCGACGTCATGGCCCTGTCGGACGACTACCAGCAGCTCATGCGCGACCAGGCCGAGGCCCTGGAGCTGCGGCCCGGCGACCGGCTCCTCGACCTGGGCGGCGGGACCGGCAATTTCGTCGAGCACCTCATGACGACCGGCGGCCAGCTGCCCTCGCAGATCACGGTCGCCGACCTCATCCCCGAGGCCATGAAGAAGGCGGCCGGCAAGCTCGTCTCCCGCTGGCCGGTCCTCGGCGAGCCCGGGCGCTTCGACGTCGTGGCCCTGGACCTGGAGATGAGCCGTTACCAGGCCGTCCGCCGCTTCCTCGACGGCGAGTTCGGCACGTTCGAGGAGATGGCCGACAAGGTCGAGAACCTGAGCCTGGAGAGCGCCATCAAGATCCAGGAGGACTATTCGCCGCGGCTCCACCGCATCCTCCGCGGCGAGCGCATCACCCCGGCCCACGACGACTGGCTGCGGACGCGGTTCGACCTCCACGAGTGCCGCGTCATCGCCGACTTCAACCGGGCCGCCCGCTACGTCCGGGGCCTGGCGCCCGGGCCGCCCGAGCTGCGGCGCCTGATCATGCCCGGCACGCTCGAGGGGACGCTCCATCTCCCGGTCAAGCCCGGCTGGTACAACAAGATCCTCATGAGCCTGGTCCTGTCCTACATCTTCAACCCGGCCGAGACCCTGCGCGAGGCCCGCCGCGTCATCATGCCCGGCGGCCTGCTGGTCCTGTCGAGCATGCGCCCCGACACCGACGCCTCCGGCCCGTTCACCCGGCTGCTGGAGAAGATCGAGGCCACCCCCGAAGAGGCGCTGCCGCCCGAGCGGCCCAAGGCCCTGCTCATCGAGTCGCTGCGCGGCTTCCTCAACGACGCCCAGGAGCTCGTGGACCTCGAGGAGGCCGGGACGTTCGATTTCTTCGATCCGGACAAGCTCGAAGGCCTGCTCGAAGAGACGGGCTGGGACATCCTCCGGGTCGTTCCCTCCTATGGCGCCCCGCCGCAGGGGTACGTCTTCGTCACCCGAGCGAGAGAGAACAATGGCAAGCCGTGAGCAAGATCCCGTCTTCGAAGACCGCCTGAACCAGGAATACGACCTCAAGGGCAGGACGCGGACAGCCGCTTACCTGAGCCTCGCCCTCTACACCGTGTTCATCGGCCTGGACGCCGTCTACACCCCGCAGTTCTTCCTGACCTTCCTGTTCCTCCGGCTGGCCGTCATGGCCGCGGTCGGCGTCATCCTGGTCGTGCTGAGGAAGGCCTCGACCAGCCGGTCGGTCATGGACCTGGCGCTGACCCTGGCCCTCATCGACGCGGCCGGCATCGCGGTCATGATCTACCTGATGGGCGGCTTCCTGACCAGCTACTACCAGGGCCTGAACATCATCGTCATGGGCATGATCGTCCTCATCCCCCTGGCTTTCCGCTACACGATCTATCTTTTCGTGTCGGTCTGGTTCATGTACGTCCTGCCGAGCCTGGCCAGGTTTTTCCTGGGCCAGCGGGCCACGGTCGTCGACGGGGTGACCATCGCCACCTGGCGCTTCGTCGTCAACAACCTGACCTTCCTGACCTCCATCATCGTCGTCGGGGCCATCGGCTCCAAGGTCATGGAGAACATCCGGCGCCGCGAGCTTCGCAGCCGGCTCCAGCTCGAGGAGACGACGGCCCAGCTCAAGGAGTCCAACACCAAGCTCAAGAGCCTGGACGAGCTCAAGACCCAGTTCTTCGCCAACGTCAACCACGAGCTGCGGACGCCGCTGACCCTGATGCTGGCGCCCCTCAAGGCCATCCTCGAAGGCCGCATGGGAGCGCTCTCGCCGACCCTCCAGGACACCCTGGAGACCATGCAGCGCAACGGCTACAAGCTGCTCAAGCTGATCAACAACCTCCTCGACCTGGGCAAGGCCGAGGCGGGCAAGATGCGGCTCAAGGTCCGGGTCCTGGACCTGGTCGAGTTCATCCCGCCCCTGCTGTCCTCGGTCAAGCCGCTGGCCGACCAGAAGCAGCTCCGGCTCTACTTCCAGCACCCGCCGCACCCGGTCGAGCTGACCCTCGACCCCGACCAGTTCGAGAAGGTCGTCCTCAACCTCCTGTCCAACGCCCTGAAGTTCACCCCCAAGGGCGGCAAGATCACGATCTACATCGAGGACAAGGACCCCACCACCACCCTGACCGTGGAGGACACCGGCATCGGCATCCCGGCCGACATGCTGGAGACCATCTTCGACCGCTTCTCCCAGGTCGACGGGTCCAAGTCGCGGGCCCAGGAAGGCACGGGCATCGGCCTGGCCCTGGCCCGGGAGATCGTCCTCGTCCACCAGGGCCGGATCCACGCCGAGAGCGAGCTCGGCCGGGGCTCGCGCTTCATCGTCGAGCTGCGCAAGGGCGACGCCCACTTCGACGAGGACGTCCTCGACCGGCGGTCCGAGGACATGCCCATCGGCCTCCGGCGCCGGACGACGGACACCGAGGAGCCGCGGGTCCAGGACATCGTCACCGACTACCACCGCCTCCAGCTCGTCGACCTGGAGAAGGTCGACATCACCGGCGGCCGCGTCGACGAAGCCAAGATCCACGACGCCCTCATCCTCTGCATCGACGACAATCCCGAGGTCCTCAAGCTCATGAAGATGCTCCTGGCCGACGAGTTCGACCTGGAGTTGGTCACCTCGGCCGAGCAGGGCCTGAAGTTCCTGCGGGAGAAGAACCCCGACCTCGTCCTCTGCGACGTCATGATGCCGGGCATGGACGGCCACGCCTTCTCCAAGGCGGTCAAGGGCGACGAGGCCCTCAAGCACATCCCCATCATCCTGGTCACGGCCCGGTCCGGCGTCGAGATGCTGAAGGAGGGCCTCCAGGCCGGCGCCGACGACTACATCTCCAAGCCCTTCGACTCGACCGAGCTCAAGGCCCGCATCCGGGCCCTGCTCCGCCTCCGCCAGATGGAGTCGGAGCTGGCCCTAGTCAACCGCAACCTCAAGATGCGGACGTCCGACCTCGTCGAGCAGCAACGATCGCTGTTCCTCTCGACGGTCAAGTCCCTGGCCTCGGCCATCGACGCCAAGGACGAGTACACCCGCCACCATTCGACGCGGGTCACGGAATTCTCGCTCAAGATCGCGGCCAAGATGGGCTTCAGCGAAAAGGAGCTGGGCGAGCTCGAGCTGGCCGCCGTCCTCCACGACGTCGGCAAGATCGCCGTGCCCGAGAGCATTTTGAACAAACCGGGCAAGCTGACGGACGAGGAGTTCAAGCTCATCAAGGAGCACCCGGTCCGCGGCGAGGCCATTTTGAGCCCGGTCATCGAGCTCAAGGAGATCGGCCGCATCGTCCGGGCCCACCACGAGCGCTACGATGGCAAGGGCTATCCGGACCGGCTGAAGGGGCGCGAGATCCCCGTCGGGGCCCGGATCATGACCATCGCCGACACCTACGATTCCATCACCTCCGAGCGACCCTACCGCAAGGCGGCGTCGCACCGCTACGCGGTCAAGGAGATCATCAACTGCACGGGCACGCAGTTCGACCCCGAGGTCGTCGAGCACTTCCTGGAGATCGCCGGCACCTTCGCCCAGGACGCGGACAAGGAGACGGCGGCGAACGGGGATTGAGGCCGCGGCCCGGGCCCCGGCCTGCGGAGAGAACGGGAGGACGCCCATGCCGGTCGGTTATTACGCCTTGAGCCTGTTCGCCGGCGCGGCCGTGGCCGGCGCCGTCGGCCTGGTCGCCTGGCGGCGGGCCTCCAACCGGGCCGGCCGGCTGCTGGCCGTCCTCATGGCCGCCGTGTTCGCCTGGTCGCTGGCCGCCGCCCTCGAGGCGGCCGCGGCCGACACCGCCGTCAAGGTCTGGCTGTCGAAGTTCGAGTACTTTGGCATCGCCACCGTTCCGGTGATGATGTTCCTGTCGTCCGTCCGCTTCGCCCGGGGCGGCCGGAAGCTCCGGAGGGGCTGGGCCCTGGCCCTGTGGATCATCCCGGCCCTGACCATCCTGGCGGCCTTCACGAACGAGCGCCATCACCTCCTCTGGTCGGGATTCACGCCGGTCACGACCGGGGCCGACCACCTGCTCGTCTACACCCACGGCCCGGTCTTCTGGGTCCACGCCGGCTATTCCTACCTCCTCCTGGCCGCCACCGCCGCCTTCCTGATCGCCGCCGCGGTCCGGCTCAAGGGGCTCTACCGGCAGCAGGCCCTGGCCGTCCTGGCCGCCTTCCTGCCGCCCTGGCTGCTCAACGCCCTCTACCTTTTCGGGGCGGCCGAGGCCCCCCGGGGCCGCGACTTCACGCCGGTCGGGTTCGCCGTCTCCGGCTTGTTCCTGCTCTGGGCCATGTTCCGCCTGCGCCTGGTCGACCTCGTTCCCGTGGCCCGCGAGCGGGTCGTCGAGAGCATGGGCGAGTCGCTCTTCGTCCTCGACGACTCCGGCCGCCTGGCGGCCACCAACCCCGCCGCCCGCCGCCTGATCGCCGAGGCCGGCGGCCCGCCCGAGGACGTGCGTCCGCGCAAGCTCCTGGGCCGGCCGGCCGCGGAGCTCGTCCCGGACTGGCCCGGGCTGGCGGCCGCCCTGGCCGCGCCGTCGGCGGTCGAGCGCGAGCTGGCCTTCCCGGGCGACGGCCCGGCCCGCGTCTACGACCTGCGCCAGTCGCCCATCGTCGGCCGGGGCGGGCTGGTCACGGGCTGGGTGGCCGTCCTCTACGACATCTCCCGGATCAAGAGCGCCGAAACGGCGGCCATCGAGGCCCGCAACATCGCCGAAACGCTGCGCGAGGCCGGCGCCACCTTGAGCTCCAAGCTCGATTTCAACCAGATCTCGGCCCTCATCCTCGATCTCCTGAAGCGCGTCATCCCCTACGACATCGGGGCCTTCATGACCGTCGAGGGGGGCGAGCTGAAGCTGGTCGCCATCAAGCGCCCGGCCGACTACCGCAACCTCATCGGCGAGTCCTTCCCGCTGGCCGGCTCGCGGCTCTGCCACATGGCCGTGCAGCGGAAGCGCCCCCTCATCAACCCGGTCGCCGGGCCGGAGGACCTCCTGCTGCCGCTGCGGCCGGAGCTCGGCGTGCGGGCCTTCCTGGGCGTGCCGGTCGTCGTCCGCGACCAGGTCATCGGCCTGATCGCCCTCTACAACAGGGGCGAGTGCGCCTTCACCGAACACAACGCCGAGGTGGCCGAGGCCTTCGCCAGCCAGGTGGCCATCGCCATGGACAACTCCCGGCGCGTCGAGCTGATGGAAAAGCAGGCCATCACCGACGAGCTGACCGGCCTCTACAACCGCCGGGCCTTCGTCCTGGCCGGCGAGCGGGAGGTCGGCCGGGCCCGGCGCTACCAGCGCCCCCTGGCCCTCATCTTCTTCGACATCGACCACTTCAAGGACGTCAACGACTCCCACGGCCATCTCATCGGCGACCACGTCCTGCGCGTGCTGACCGAGCTGGTCACCCGGACGACCCGGTCGACCGACCTCGTCTGCCGCTACGGCGGCGAGGAGTTCATCGTCCTCATGCCCGAGGCCGACCGCGACGAGGCCCTGGCCATGGCCGAGCGGCTGCGCCTGGAGATCTCGCGGATGACCGTCGTCACGGCCGTCGGCACCCTGTTCCTGACCGTCAGCCTGGGCGTGGCGGCCCTGCGCCGGGACGAGGACGAGAGCCTCGAGGGCCTCATCGCCCGCGCCGACCGGGCCATGTACCAGGCTAAGGCCGACGGCCGCAACACGGTCCGCGGCTGACCTTGCCCGACCCGGCGCCGCCTGTGTTATAATGGCCCCTTTTTTGGAGGTCCCCATGTCCGACATTCGACCCTTCCGGGGCGTCCGGCCCCGGAAAGACATCGCCCACCTGGTGGCCGCCCCGCCCTACGACGTCCTGACGTCCGAAGAGGCGCGGGAGATGGCCGCCGGCAACCCCTACTCGTTCCTGCACGTCGGCAAGCCCGAGATCGACCTGCCGCCGGGCACCGACCTCTACGCCGACGCCGTCTACGCCAAAGGCAAGGAGAACTTCGAGCGCTTCCTCCGCGAAGGCACCATCGCCCCCGACCGGACCCGCAATTTCTACGTCTACAAGCAGGTCTGGGGCGAGCACGTCCAGATCGGCCTGGTCGCCGCCGCCTCCTGCCGGGACTACCTCGACGACGTCATCAAGAAGCACGAGCTGACCCGGGTGGATAAAGAGAACGACCGCATGCGCCACATCGAGACGCTCGGCGCCCAGACGGGGCCGGTCTTCCTGACCTACCCCCGCCGCGACGCGATCGACGCCCTGGTGGCCGAGGCCATGGGCCGGGCGCCTGAGGTCGACATCACCACCGCCGACGGCGTCCGCCACATCTTCTACGTCGTCGACGATCCCGGCCTGGTCGGCCGGATCCGGGCGGCCTTCGCCGCCGTGCCCTTCCTCTACGTCGCCGACGGCCACCATCGCTCGGCCGCCGCGACCCGGATCAAGGTCAAGCGGGACCGCGAGCGCCCGGGCCGGACCGGCGAGGAGGAGGACAACTTCTTCCTGGCCGTCATCTTCCCCCACAGCCAGATGAAGATCCTGCCCTACAACCGGGTCGTCCGCGACCTCAACGGGCTCGAGCCCCGGGCCTTCCTCGACCGCGTGGGCGAGGCCTTCGTCGTCCGCCCGGACGCCGCGCCCGCCCCGGCCCGCAGCCGCGAGTACGCCATGTTCCTCGGCGGCCGCTGGTACGGCCTGGAGGCCCGGCCGGGGACGTTCGATCCGGCCGACCCGATCGGCGCCCTGGACGTCTCCATCCTGCAAAACAACCTCCTGGCGCCTCTCCTGGGCATCGCCGACCCCCGGACGGACAAGCGCATCGATTTCGTCGGCGGCATCCGCGGCACGGCCGAGCTCGAAAAGAAGGTCCGTTCGGGCCAGTTCGCCGTCGCCTTCTCGCTCTTCCCGACGACGATCGAGCAGCTCTTCACCGTGGCCGACGCCGGCAAGACCATGCCTCCCAAGTCGACCTGGTTCGAGCCCAAGCTCAAGGACGGCCTGGTCGTCCACATGATCGACGCATGAGCGCCGCGAACGCCGCCGGCCTCGCCGCCCGCGTCCGGGCCGAGGCGGCGGCCTTCTTCCGCGGCGCCCGGGGCAGCCACGACTGGGACCACACCGAGCGGGTCCTCGCCCTCTCGCTCAAGATCGGCCGGAAAGAGAAGGCCGATCTGCGGGTGCTCGAGCTGGCCGCGCTGCTCCACGACATCGGCCGGGCCGAAGAGGACCGCGCCCGCGGCCGGATCTGCCACGCCCGGGTGGGCGCCGTCCGGGCCCGGGCCCTGCTCGGGCGCCTGGGCTGCGACCGGCCCACGGTCTCGGCCGTCGTCGCCTGCATCAGGACCCACCGCTTCCGCCGCGGCGGCGCCCCGCGGACGCTCGAGGCCCGGGTGCTCTTCGACGCCGACAAGCTCGACTCGATCGGCGCCGTGGGCATCGGCCGGGCCTTCCAGTTCGCCGGCGAGGTCGGGGCCCGCCTGCACGACAAAGACGTCGACATCCGCAAGACCCGCCCGTACACCGCGGACGACACGGCCTACCGGGAATACCTGGTCAAGCTCCGCCTCGTCCGCGGCCGCATGACGACCCGCGAGGGCCGGCGCCTGGCCGCCGGCCGGCACCGCTTCATGGCCGCGTACTTCGCGCGCCTCAACAAGGAGACCGCCGGGACCCTCTGACATGGCGTGGCACCAGGCCTACGACCCTCTGGCGAGCGCCGTCCTTTCGACGCTCGCGGCCGCCCTGCCGATCGTCCTGCTGCTCGGCGGGCTGGCCCTGCTGCGGCTGCGGGCCCATGTCGCCGCCCTGGCCGGCCTGGCCGCGTCGCTGCTGGTCGCCGTCCTGGCCTTCGGCATGCCGGCCGGCATGGCCGCCCGCACGGCCGGGCTGGGCGCGGCCTACGGCCTGTTCCCCATCGGCTGGATCATCCTCAACGTCATCTTCCTCTACGACCTGACCCGCGCCAAGGGCCACTTCAAGGTCATGCAGGACAGCCTGACCGGGATCACCCGCGACCGTCGGCTCCAGCTCCTGCTCATCGCCTTCTCGTTCGGGGCCTTCTTCGAGGGCGCCGCGGGCTTCGGCACGCCGGTGGCCGTCACCGCCGCCATCCTCATCGGGCTGGGCTTCGCGCCGCTGGCCGCCTCCGGGCTGTCGCTCGTCGCCAACACGGCGCCGGTGGCCTTCGGAGCCCTGGGGACGCCCCTCGTCGCCCTGGCCGGGGTGACCGGGCTCGACCTGCGACAATTGAGCGCCATGGTCGGGCGGCAGCTGCCGTTCTTTTCCGTCCTCGTCCCTTTCTGGCTCGTCTGGGCCTACTGCGGTTTCCGCAAGATGGCCGAGGTCTGGCCGGCCCTGCTCGTGGCCGGAGTCTCGTTCGCCGTGCCCCAGTTCCTGATCTCCAATTTCCACGGCCCTTGGCTGGCCGGGGTGGGCGCGGCCGTATTTTCGATGGCCGCCCTCGTCCTCTTCCTGCTCAAATGGCGGCCGAAAACGACCTTCCTGGAGGAAGACACCGCCGAAGGGCGCGGCCCGGACGGATCCCCGAAAGCGGGACATGTTCGGGGACAGAATCGGGGACATGTACCTTTGGTACGTGTCCCCCATCAGGAACTGGAACAGGAACAGGGCCGGGAACGGGTACATG
>JAEAME010001574.1_pt1 | contig 15395 bp, 16 predicted proteins | sample 8958731 | NCBI WGS metagenome assembly JAEAME01 (sample SAMN16933194, study PRJNA681113) | bioreactor sludge metagenome | isolation source: anerobic bioreactor sludge (Control) | place: India:Bengaluru | collected 2018-10-24 | reverse complement strand
GTCTTTTTGAAATTCGATATAATTTTTAGGATATACAGGTATTGCATTGATTTCTGTCTCATTTTTTACTATGAGAAATCCATTCGGTGTACCCTTATCGTATTCAACATTTGTTACTATCGAGAGAAGAACAGTATTAGCTATGGTTGTCAGGCTTATGATTACGGTATTTCTCTGTAAATCAGTATGGGAACAAAGATTTCGACAAGCTAACCACAAGATTTTTAATGCGTTAGCATCTTTATTCCACCAAAATTTAGGTGTTTCGGCTGACAAACTTCTCATATTTATTTTTGGAATCGATGTGGCAGAAAGATCGTCCAGGGTTATTGGTCCTACTGTTTTATTATTTGATACTTTAAAAGAGCTAATTGATACGATAAATAGATAGGTTGGCATTGTATTAATGCCATAAATATCTTTAAATATTGTTATTCCGGGTGATTTTACGCATTTATCTGTCAACCAATCCGACTGTTCGCCAATGTTGAATATTATTGTGAAGCTGTCAGTTCCGTCCCATGATCTGACTGTGCATCCAGACATTTGTTGTTTCTGTTTATTAATCCGCTCCCACTCATCTTTTCCCTCCCGTCGCAGAGTCATATAAGGTGGCGTGTCCCAGTGAAAATCAAATTTTTGGCGATCAAGCATTAGTTTGGATGCATTTTTCCAGAAAGGTGCAAAATTAAGAGTCAACTCAGCCTCAACAAGCGAGATGACTTCCATAAGGTTTGAGTCATTTCCCCATTGCTTTCCCATTTCCGTCTTTACTAAGTCATTATGTCTTTCTTCTGCAATTATTCTTCTGACTACTAACTCTCTTCGCATTGATTCTTTATCTAGGACGATATCGTTTTGTTTGTATGTATAAGCGTATATTGGGATAGTATTTGTGTTGTTACTGAATATTATTGCAGTATCGTCTTGTATTGATGGATTGGTAGATACGATTCGGCGTATTGAAGTTCTTATAGTAGACTCGTAAATATAGTCCATATTGTCGTCTATTAATTTATCAATGAAATTGCTCCAAGATTTTGATTTTAATTCTGTGTTTATTCGATGGTCGAATTTATTGCCGTTCATGTATCGTTTAAACAATTCTTCGATATGTTGCTCTTGTTTTTCGGTCCACGCAATTACTGTAATAAAAGAGTTTTCTTTGTTTTCGTGCAACATTCTAAACAGCACTATGATTGATCCTTGATTGGTTTTCTGGAAGAATTTTGCTTGCATAGTGCGTATTTCTAGTGTAGGCAAAGAAAATATAGCTAAGTCTCCATTCGTGTTGACTGCTAACATAGCATCGTGGCGTGGCATGATTTCTCTTTGGGGGGTTAGGATTGGTAACCATATATTTTCTTTAAGGAGTGATTCTGATCTCAAAAAAGGCTCATTTTTCATTTTGTTCTTTATAAAAAGGTTATTAAATACGCCCATTGTTTCCTCCCCGCTACTTGTTTGCTAGTCGTTGCACTAGAGCACTCTGCCCCTATCTCCCTGGTTTATATTAATGAGGATGATATGTCGTACAGGATAAAATCATGCTCGGCATTTGTCAAGACACCCTGACAAAACCCTCTTTTTTAATCAACGCATGTGTACTATCATGATATCCAACGGCTATGTCTTTACTCGAAAAAGCGCTCAGGAAAGGTAACTATGAGCTGGCGGCTAAGACCATCGTCTACGGTATGCTCAAAGTGATTCATGATAGAAAAGAAGCAGAGAGGTGCGCCCAGGGGCAACCAGAACGCCCGGAAGCACGGGTTCTACAGCCGGGTACTTGACGAAGCCCAGAAACTGCAGCTTGACGAAGCAAGGGAGATTGAAGGTTTAGATGAGGAGATCGCCATCCTGCGCGTCAAGCTTCTCGCTCTCATGGACGAGCATCCCGAGCGCATCGACCTCCAGATGCTCGCCGCCGCTACCATCACCCGCATGGTTCGCACCAAGTTTCATATCAGCTCGGGGGGTAACAGGTCGTTAAAGGATGCCATCTCTAAGGTGCTTACCGATATCGCCGTCCCCCTGGGAATAAAGGCCTTTATTCAGTAGTCATGGAGTTGCGCCCTTACCAGCAGGAAGTGGCCAGGGCCGTCTTCGACAGTATCTTGCACGGCAAAGGGTTGACGTTTTCGGTTGAGATCGCCCGGCAGGGCGGCAAGAATGAGCTTTCGGCGCATATTGAGGTTCTTTTGTTGACGATGTTCATAGCTAAAGGCGGCACTTCCATCAAGTGCTCGCCCACCTTCAAGCCGCAGACCTTGATCAGCATGAACCGGCTGAAGGACCGCCTCGATGAGTTTGGATATGACGGCATGTGGCAGGCCGAATACGGCTATATCATGCGGCTCGGCTGCGCCCGCCAGGTGTTCCTCTCCGCCGATGAAAGCTCCAACGTCGTCGGCCATACCTCCGACCTTCTGCTTGAGGTGGACGAGTCCCAGGATATCAACCAGGACAAGTATTCCAAGGAGTTCCGTCCCATGGCCAGCTCCACCAATGCCACCACGGTGCACTACGGCACCACCTGGGACGACGGGACCCTCCTCGAGCAGACCAAGCAGCACAACCTGGATCTTGAGAAAGAGGATGGCGTTAAGCGCCATTTCCGCTTCCCCTGGGAGACGGTCGCGGCCTGCAATCCCGGCTATGCCACCTTTGTTGAGTCGGAACGGCACCGCCTGGGCGAGGACCACCCTCTCTTCCGCACGCAGTACCGCCTGCTGCCCCTCCCCGCCAGCGGCCGCCTGTTCAACCGCGTCCAGCTCGCCCAGCTTACGGGCACCCATTCCCGCCAGCGGTCGCGCGTCAACGGCGCAATCTATGTCGCTGGAATCGATTACGCCGGACAGGACGAGCAGCTCGACGGCCTGGTGCTCACCCGTCCGCAGCGCGACGCCACCGTTATCACCATCGGCGCCGTGTCTTTCGACGGCGGACGTGAGCCGTCGGTCAAAATCGTCGATCACTACGCCTGGATAGGCACCCCCCACCACGAGCTTCACCCCCAGATCGTGGAGCTTGTCCGCAACAAGTGGAATTGTAGCCGCGTCCTCTGCGACGCCACCGGCATCGGCGAGCCGCTTGCATCCTTCCTGCAAAAGTCCTGCGGATCCCGCGTTGTGCCTTTCAAGTTCACCCAGCACACCAAGTCGCAGCTCGGCTTCGATTTGATCGCCTTCGTGAATTCCGGACGTGTCCAGTGCTATGCCGGCGACGGCAGCCGGGAATTCGCCGAGTTCATGCTTGAGATGGAAAAGGCCCGTAGCCATTACCGCCCCAACCAGACCATCAACTTTTACGTCGATCCCCTCGAAGGTCACGACGATTATTTAATGAGTCTCGCCCTCATGCTCAAAGCCAGCGAGAATAGCCGGCCCCGCGTGGCCACCGGCGGTGTCCGTGCCGACTGACTTCAAGGTTCAGGACCTGGCCCAGCTCGACCGCGACCGCTTCAGCGCCTACAAGGCCGCCCTCGATTTCTACAACGGCGCGCAGTGGGAGCGCGCAAGCAAGAACCGCCAGCTCGTCTTCAACTACTCCCGGATCTCTGTCGACAAAATAACCAGCTATCTGATGAATGAGCTTAATTTTTCCTTTGAAACCTTGCCCGGCGGCAAGCCCGACCTGGCCAGGCAGGCCGAGGATTTGATCTACCTGGTGCACGACCAGAACAACGCGCAGGAGCTGGATTATACTACCGAGATCGACACCGCCATCCTGGGCGACGGCTGCTACAAGGTCACGTGGGACGCCGTCAATAAGCGGGTCCGGATCACGGCGCCGGACGTCAACGGCCTCTACGCCTGGTGGACCGGCGACGACCTCAACCAGACCTACAGGGTCGCAAGCCGTTACCAGCTCAGCGCAGGGGAGATACTTACACTCTATAAGAAATCCACCACGAAAAAGTCCGCCTTTATCACCGAGCTTTGGACCGATAAGGATTTCACTCTTTATCTTGAAAACGATGTCATCGACAAAAAGCCGAACCCCTACGGCTTTATCCCCTTTATCATCTTCCCCAACCTGCGCAAGCCCAAGCAGTTCTGGGGCGTTTCCGATATCCCTCAGCTCATCGAGCCGCAGAGGGAATTGAACCGCGCCCTCTCTCAGCTTTCCCGCATCCTTGAGGTTTCCGGCAATCCCATCGCCGTGCTTGAAGGCGTTGAAGCCTCAGAGGATATACAGGTCAGGCCCGGCGCCGTCTGGAACGTGCCCGCCGATACCAAAGCATATCTGCTGGACCTGCTGCAGGGCGGCGGGATCCGCCTGCATATCGACTACATCGACCTCGTTTACCGCACCATGCACGATATCTCGGAGTCCCCCCGGGCGGCCTACGGCGGCATCCAGCACGAGCTTTCCGGCGTTGCACTTGAGGTGGAGCTTCAATCGCTCCTGCAGAAGGTCAAGCGCAAGCGGCTGATCAGGACGAATGTGTATAAACGCCGCAATGTGATGATTTTGAAGCTGTGGGCGAAGTTCATGCGGCAGGACTTTACCCAGGTATCCCACCGTGTCTGCTGGGGACAGGTGCTGCCCCAGGACAAGGCCCGCGATGCTCAAAATGAGCAGCTGTGCGTCCAGTCGGGCGTCCATAGCCGCCGCACCGCTATGGATAATCTTGGTGTGCGCGATCCCGAGCTTGAATTTACCAAATGGCTTGACGAACGCCGCCGCATACTCGAAATGAATAATGAATTTAGAGCCCCCTCCACTCAGGGCGGAGCGAGAGAGCGTAAAGTCGCCCCGGAGATGGAGCCGGTGCTTTAGACAGGAGTGGATCATGGAAAATGAAACGAAAACCGCAGGGTCCTTAATGCCCGAGGCCGCTCCCCCTCCGACCCCCGCAACACCGGCCGCGCCGGAGCTTTCGGAGCGTATCGCTTCGCTTGAAGCTTCGCTTGCAGAGCGCGATACCTCCCTGGCCGAAGCCGTCAGCGCAAATGAAACCTTGAAAAAGGATTTCGCTGCTCTTGACACAGCCCACAAAGAGGCCGTTGTCGAGTACCGCAGGCTGGCCGTCAGCTCCAATCCCATCTTCAACCCGGAAATGCTGGCCGGTAATTCCATCTCTGAGATCAATGCGGCCATGGCGCGCGTCACCGACCTCGCGGCTAAAGTTCGCTCCAGGATCGAGGCCGATATCAAGGCCGTCTCCGTGCCTGCCGGCGCCCCCGAAAGGTCGGGCCCCGACATATCCGGCCTGACTGCCAGGGAGAAAATCAGGCACGCCATCGAAATGGACAAGAAATAAACCGTAAGGAGTTAATAATTTGGGCACTGTATTACCCGAATACGCCAAGCTCTCCAATGACGTCATGCTGCAGGGCGTTATTGAAACCATTATCAAGGATGATCCCCTCATGGCGCTCCTGCCTTGGGTTGAGATCAACGGCAACGCGCGTACCTACAATCGGGAATTGACCCTGCCCTCAGCTGAATGGCACGCCGTCAATGACGACTGGACCACCAGCCCGGCCGTCACGTTCGCGCAGAAAACGGCCACCCTTGCCATCCTCGGCCAGAACGCCGACGTGGACAATTACGTCAGGCAGACCCGCTCCAATATCAACGACATTGAGTCTGCCATCATAGAGCTTACCGCCAAGGCCATTAAAAATGAGCTGTCGGACAAGTTCCTGTACGGCAACAACACGTCCGATCCGAATCAGTTTGACGGGCTGATCAAGCTGATTGATACCGGCACAGCCTCCGACCAGCTCATCGCTGCCGGCGCTTCCGGCGGAGCCGCCCTTACCCTGGATATGCTGGATTCTCTCATCGATGCTGTGAAAGGCGGAAAGCCCGACCTGCTCCTGATGAGCAGGCGGTCCCGCAGGAAGATCAATGCGCTGGCCAGGGCGGCGGGCAATAACCTGGAGCACAACAGTTCATTGCTCGGCATGTTTGTCGAGATGTATAACGGCATCCCGATCGGCGTCAGTGATTTCGTCAAGGATACCCACACCGTCAGCGGCTCGCTGGAAACCGCTTACATCGGCGGCGCCAGCTCCACCATATACGGCATTTCCTTTGGTGAGGACGGCGTTTGCGGCCTGACCGGGCCGGGCGGCCTTCAGATCATCAAGATCGGCGAGATGGAGACTAAGGACGCCTCCCGCACCCGCATCAAGTGGTACACCAGCCTGGCCCTGTTCAGCAACGTCAAGGCCGCTGCCTTGATAGGTGTCGCGTAAATAAAAATATTTTCCGCTCCCCCATAGGGTGTCGCAGAGGGACGCAGTCCCTCTCGAATTAAAAAGCCACCCCCTCTCCTCGAGGAGAGGGGGCAGGGGGAGAGGTAAAAGGAGTGTTTGAATGTCCTTTGCGGATCCTCAAATTGGCAGACATGTCATCTGCGGCCCCGGCCCGGCTGCCGCGACCGTCACTTTGGCGGGTGATTGCGTTGAGGGCGATATCCTCGGCTATTCCACCGGCTGGAAGCGCGCCCTGGCTGCCGCCGGCAGCGTCATCAATCCCCAGGTCGTGGCCCTTAAAGGCGGCGTCAGCGGCGACGTCGTTCCCGTGGCCCTCGTCTGCGTGATCACCGGCTACACCGGCGGCACGCCGGGCGGCCTTATTTACCTCGCCGAAGGCGCAGATAGCGGCAAGGTAACCGATACCGCACCCGGCACAACCAATGATGTCAACACCGTGATTGGCGTGTTGCTGGATGCTGCCACCATCGCCTTCAACCTGACCGGCAAGCAGACCCTTTCCTCTTAGGCTTAAAGGAGTGACTGCCCTTTAAGTAGCCTCCTCTGAATACTGGGAGCGGCCGGCCTAACCACCCCGGCCGCTCCCCGGCAATCCCGATGTCAGGCATGTTATGAGAAAGTTATTGAATAAGCTTGTGATCGTTACTGAAGCTCGTATAGACTCACATATGGCAAGGGGTGAGGGCTAAATGACAACTTACTTGGCTGATTTAGTGGCGCAGCTCCGCATCGACCTGGGCGATCCGTCGGGCGGCGCTCCACGCTGGTCGGATCCCGACCTTCAGCGTGCCGTTGCCCGCTCGCTGGCTATGTTCTCGCGCCATCATCCCTACCAGCAGAAATCCTCTGTCGCTACCGTATCCGGCGATTACGCCGTCAGCCTCGCTGCCTGCATTAGCCGTATATCCGTTGATAAGCTGGAGTTCCCCGTCGGCGATAATCCCCCTACTTTTAAGCCTTTCTCCATCATCCAGGACACTCTTTACATGCAGGAGCCGGGCGATGGCGCAAACTGCAATGTCTACTGGTCGGGCATACACACTTTGACCGATGCTTCCCGCACCTACGACGCAACATACAGCGACTTGATCGAGCTGGGCGCCCTGGCCTTTGCCCTTGAGCAGTATGCCGACGCCACCCTTGCCGGTAAAATCGCCTCCGCCCTGGAGTCCGCCAACACCGCAATCGCCAAAGTAACCGGCAAGGTCACGCTGGCTGAAACCGCCCTCAGCAGTGCCGCGGGCGTCGCTGCCGATATAGCAACTCAGCTCACCAATGCCGGCACTCAGCTTACCGCTGCCGTCGCCGCACTGGCCGCCGCCATCTCCACGGCCGGGGGCAGCATCGATGCCGCTATCGCAGCAAAGTTGACTGATGTTTCCACCCGCGTCACTTCGGCGGGCGCCTCGCTCACCGCGGCCTCCACCGCTATCACGGCGTCTACCGCAAGGATAACCGCCGCCGTCGCCGATCTGGCTGCCGGTGATGACTATATCCCCACTGCGAATACCGGCGTTGACCCGGCGGGCAAATGGGCTGACTATGCCGGCAAGGATATCGACGCCTCGAATTCGTACAACCAGCAGGCCGGCCAGTTAATCCATCAGGCCTCCGAATACCTTGCTTCCGCTCAGGTGGAGCTTGCCCATATCAAGGCGCTGGACGATAAGCGCAACGACTACGTCTCCGCCGGCGCGCGGTATATTGAGGCCGCCTCCGCTTATATCAGGATGGCCTCGGAATTGAATCTGAAACGCCAGAGCTATGTCCAGATCGCGGGCCGCCATCTCGAAAGCGCCGGCTCGCATATCCAGGAAGGCCGTCAGCTCCAGCAGATCGCCGCCGGTTATAAGCTGGAGGCCGTCGCCATTGCGGCCCAGGCCAGATCAAAGCTGGCCGCCTTTCAAAAGGAGATCGCCGTGGGTTCCATCACCCGGTCACTTAAGTCATTGAATTTATTAGTAGAGGAGTAACTATGCCTAAGAAATCGACTGAATCTAAAAAAGTCACCCATCGCCGGGGCGCGGCGCCGAAAGACAAATTCAACTGTAAAAATGTCATTAAGCGCATTGCTCTTTCAGGTCGACCCGGCCGTCCCGCCGTTCAATGTCCTTTAAGGGCTCTGTTCAAGGACGGGCTGCCCGCCGAGGCTTACGCCATCTGCGAGGATGAGTATGATACCTCCACCTGGCAGCTTCCTCATCATACCTGCGAGATCGGGCGCAGGCCGCTTGAGCAGACCGTGGATTTTGCTCTGCTCGACCACGCGAGCCGGTTGCTCAGTCGCTGGGGCGACAACGGCGTCCGCTGCCATGCCCGTCCGGAGCTTATCATCATGGCCGCCCGCCACCTGGCGGATCATTATCGCGCTGCGGGGCGGCAGGTGCCCGTATCCCTGTGCGTGCTCATATAAATTTCCTGAATATGTCATTGCGAGGAACGAAGTGACGAAGCAATCTAAAGCCGTTAAGGCAGGAAAATAAATATTAAGGAGTAATTAAATGGAAACCACTCCCCTGGATGGTTACAAGAAAATCATCGTAACCCTTCTTACCCTCATCGCGGGGTCCCTCGGCCTCTTCATCACCGATCCGGCCAAAGCCCAGACCATCGGCCAGTTCCTGATCGATGTTCTCGGTCCAGTCGCCGTCACCCTCGTCGGTATTATCTATACCGTCGTGCAGGGCAATATCGATAAGGAGAAGGTCAAGGCCTCCCCCATGATAGCCGCCGCTACTGCAAGCGAAGCGAAGCAATCCCCAAAAGCTGATAGCGCAGCAGCTCAGCAGCCTGCCGCTGCGCCCGTTATCCCGGCTGCGCCTGTGGAGACCTACGTCCCTGTCGACCTCGATGCCGCCGTCGGCTCCGCCGAGGAATCCTGCCGTAAGGACGGCGTAGAGGTGACTCCCATCAGCCGGGCCTTTTACTTCTACCCGCAGGTAACCCGCTTCGACCTGCGTGAGGTGCCGCGGGAGAAGCGCATATGCGAAGCGAAACGCCTCATAGATAAGGCCGTCGAGCTTTTCAGTGAGGCTTTCAAATACCAGACGAAGCTTCCTAAGCCCCCCACCCCGGCCGAGGCTAACAATTACCACGCCTTCATGCTCAAGCTGAAAAAGGATTACGAGAAGGCCAACAACCTGGCCTGCAGCGATAAGACCTTCGAGGAGCTGCGCAATCTCGTATCCTATTTTAACGAGCTGTACAACGCCCAGGACGGCCTTGCCCAGCTTGGCGGCAAAACCGTGGACTGGTCGATCTATGGGAGCGGCGCTTTCACCCCGACCCAGGTCGGATGGGACTACGTTAAGTTGCTTTGATCGGCTGCGGCGCCGTCGTAATAATGGCGGCGCCGCCTGTAAAAGGAGGCGGAATCATGTGCAAATTCAAAGATCCGTTGGTTGTGGTTCATCGTGATCGTGGCTGTAGCCTTTTCCCGTCATGTCTTGAGTGCCCTTTGCCCCGCTGTATCGAGGATATGCCTTTCGGCAAGGCGGGATTGCGTTTATCGTCCCGTAACGTCGAGATGCTCAATCTGCGTAAGCAGAGCTGGTTGATACGTGAGATCGCCGTGCATTTCAGTGTGTCCGACCGTACGGTTTACCGGTCGCTTAGTTTATTTAAATCCCCCGTTGTGTGCGGCGAGGGTGTGCCGCTGTCTAAATAAGGAGTCGCCGTGCCGGATGATTTTACATTGCTCCGTTTTCAATGCGGCCGATGCGCATCGGCCTTGAACTTGATTGCGGTCGACCGCACCCGGGGCAAGGTGATCGACATCGAGTTCCTTTGCTATAACTGCCTGATCGAATCGGACCTCGTGACCGCGGATAAGGCGGTGTTTCATGATGTAACCGGAGTTAAATCAGCTCCATGAGGACGCTCTCAGCGGCTTTATTAGCCGAACAGCGTAAGGCTAACCTCCGCGTCCCCCTGGTCAAAATTGAAATAGCCGTCTATGGCCACCCGGCTGCCGTAGCCGATGCTTCTCTGCGCTGGTCTGATTTCGCCTGGGAGCGGCTTACGTTGGCCACCGATTCAACCGCCCTGGGCAAGCATGCCGTCGCCGTCCCCGCCGACGGATCCGTTTGCCGGGTCCGCGCCGGCGCCACCATCTATTACCAGCGCGTCACTTCCCCTTCCTCCGGCTCCACCTGGACTTCCTGGACCTCCTGGGGCGGCGGGCTGGCCAACTCCCCCGTGGCCATCGCTGCCGCAGGCACGGAGGTCATATCCTTTAGCTCCGATGGCGTCTACCTCTACTACAAGAGGAGCACCGACAGCGGCGCCACCTTCGGCGCATGGACTGCCATGAACAACGCCCGCCCCTGTGAGCGCGGCTGCGCGGCGGCCTTTAAGGCAAACGGCGATGTCGCGGTCGTCCATGCCACCGATTTCAACGATCCCACCTCACTCTATATCCAGCGGCGCACTTCGGGTACTTGGTCGACCGGCCTCGGGCAGATCTCCGGCGACCACGCCATATCCGCCCTTGCCCTTTATCACAACGGCGACTGGAATATACTCGCGCTGCTGCTGGACGGATCGTATATCCGCCTGGCCCGTGGCATTTACGGCGATGGCGGCTCTTACACCGTGGGCACCTGGTCCGGCTGGGAGTTCGTAAATTCCTATAAAGCGAAGGTCGATTTCAGCTCCGCCATGCGCCTGCGCCAGTTCCGTACCGGCCGCCCCGGCCGTTATGTTCCCACGTATTACGAACAGGTCAGCTCGGTCATGCAGCAGCAGGCCGCTGATAATTTGGGCGTGGACGATCCCTATCTGGCCTATCACTCATCGCTGGGAGCGGTTTTCAGCTTCGCCAAGGATAACAGGCCGTGGTTCTACCGCCTCAAACTTGGTACGGTATTCAAGGATTCCGATTGGTCCCGTGCCTGGCCGCTCGATGTCACCGCCACTTATGGCCTTGCCCTGGCTTGCGACGGAACGTATCTCTATGCCGCCGCGCCCAACCAGGTTTGGCGCGCCGCTCTCCCCTCTTCGTGGACGCCGCCATCTGCGGGTGCGGGAGCCGGGACCTATTACGAGGTGCCCGTCGCCGATATCTACAGGGTCGCGGAGCAGGTCAAACCGCTCAGCCCGTCCAATCTTACCGTCCTGCTTAATAATGTCTCTCAGCGTTACGATAGCCCCGGCGGCGGCGACGCCAATTACGCCGGCGCGACCAAACGAGGCAGCATTGTTAAACTGTCGATCGGCTATACGTCCGGCGGTGCCCTGCTCAGCCCGGCGGGTTATTACTTTATCGAGGAGCTTGAATACACCCGCAGCCCCGGCAAGCGGCTCTTCGCCATACATGCTGTCGACGCCTGGGGTCTGCTGGAGAAATACGGCTTCAACAGGCCTGTGGAGTGGAACGCGTACTCGGATGAAAAGACCGTTTACCAGCTCGTGGAGCTTATGCTGCAGTCCGTGGGCGGCTCTATCAACTATGTATCCCGCAGCTCGGCCATCACCGCTACCTACCCGCATATCACCGTCAGCCCCGGCGAAAACGCCGCCACCGTGCTTCGCCGTTTGCTGGACCTGGTCCCGGACACCATCTATTTCGTCGGCCTCACCGGCTATATCGTCCATCCGCAGGCTACGGATAACTTCAGCTATTTTCTCAGTTTTCCGGGATAAGGTTTATTGTCATGGTTTTTAAATGGTCTGGTGAATATCGTATGTCTACTCTATCCTTTTCTGGGCTTACGGTGATATCTGCGGGCTTTGGCATATTCATTGCAAATATTACAAATATAGTCACAAATAATATAGTTCCAAATACGGGTATCCACGTTTTTATTTTGTTAATATGCTTTCTCTCTGCCCAAAATGCAAATGCAGTAGGAGCACCTAGTAAAGCTACTGCATATATTAGTATTGAAACATCCCATTTAGGCTGTAAATATCCTAGAATTGCTATCAAAAGAAAAAATGCCGTCATTACCAGAGCACCTTTTCTGATACGTTCATCTTTTTCTTTAATATCCTCATCCACGCTTACCCTTGTATTCTCATGCGCAATGGCCGTAAAAAGACATGCAAGACTGATTCCGATTAAAGTAAAAAACAATTCCATTTCCCTTACCTCCCTTACGAATAATCAGTACGGATTATACCATTCGATTGGATGAGTGTAAATGAAAATCACCATCACCGAGCCTGTTAAGCTACAGCTCAGGTCACCGTTCAGCCGCCTTTCGTCAGGAGTTTCGTAATGGCGTGGCTTGACGGCTGGCTCAACCGCAGGGAGATCACCATAGACAATACTTATGTTGACGCAGCCCTCTCAAATTTCCCTGTCATCGTCAGGATGCAGAATCTCGCCGTCAACGGGAATTTTGAATCCGGTGTAACTTCCTGGTCGCCCTCCAACTGCACCGCGACCCGCGTTGGCCACATGAAGAAGATCGGCTCTTATTGCATGAAGCTCACCGCCACCGCCGCCAGCGCTTACGCTTACCAGCAGTGCGGCGGCTCGATTTACCCGGAATTTGCCGGCAAGCTTTATTCCATATCCGCTTGGGTATGGGCGGATACACCTAATACCGCCCGTGTCGGCATATATCCCACGTCCACCGGTTATTATTCCGCCTATCATCCCGGCGATTCTACCTGGCGCTTGTTGACTGCTTCCTGCACTGTGCCTTCATCCCCCACCCGCCTTTTAGCCACCCTGTGGGTTAATATAAACGGAACTACCGCTTATTTCGACGGGGTGTTTGTGCATGAAGGCGCGCCCCCTGATCCCTGGCATTTCTTTTCGCGCTCGCTCAGTACCGGCTATGACACCCGTTTTACGTCCTCTGATGGCGTTACTTTGCTCAAGTTCGAACGCGCCCGCTGGGATGCCGCAAACGGCATCGCAGAGTTTTACGTCAAAGTCCCCTCCGTGTCAGCCTCCGCCCCCACCAAGATTTACCTGTACTATAACAACCCCTACGCCGCGAACAACGCCGATCCGACCAATGTTTGGGATGCTAACTATAAGGCCGTCTGGCACATGGCGGATGCTACTACCTCCACTATTGCCGACAGCACCTCCAATGCCAGCACAGGCACCAAGTTAGCCGCCAATCAACCCATCCAGGCCAACCATCGCTTCGGCCTCGGCCAGAATAACGACGGCATCGATGACTATATCGCCACTTCCGGGACCGGCCAGTCCGGGTCCTTCACCATCAGCGGCTGGCTCAATAAGCAGGGCGTCTCCGGCACAACTCCCGGCTACGGCACTTTCATCGGATCAGCCTCCGCTAACAGGTTGCTTATTCCCGATGGCGGTGCTGATTTGTTGGCGCAAATGGGCGCAGGCAACCACAATGCGGGCTTGGCCTTTCCTTTGCTCGCCTGGGTGCATGTTGCTTATGTTTACAACAGCTCTACCACCACTGCGCAATGGTTTGTAAACGGCGTGGCCGGCGCAACCAAAGTGGGCGCGATTTCCCTGGCCGCATTCCGCATCGGTCATTATGGCACCGCAGCTTATATGTGGAACGGCTTCATTGATGAAGTCCGCCTTTCAAATACCAACCGCTCCGCCGCCTGGATAAAGGCGGATTACTACGCCTCCGAGGGTGGCCTTCTCTCCATCGGCGCTGTGCAGTATCCCGACCAGCACCTGATACTTGAGGCTTCCTACTTCGCTTCCTCACAGGAGATCAACCGCGTGTTCATTGCCGGTGAGGACCGCTCCGGCAATCCGGTCAGCGGAATGTCCAAACTGGACGCGGAGATCTCGCTTGTCGGTGAGCGACTTGAGATGCGGCATAACCCGGCGGCCTATACCGCGGCCGTGTCCGGCGCCGTGGCCGCCGCTATCCTCTCCAGGAACCGCCTCGACCAGCGGCGGGCGGAGCTGGTAATCCCGCCGCATTGCGGACTGGAGCTGTGGGACGTGCTGGCCGTCTATGACCCCGTAGCCAATCAGGAAACCTTCTATCGCGTCGCTGGCTATCAGCTTGAGTATGACACCTTTAAGGGAGCCTACTTCCACCGCCTGCAGCTCTGCGCCGTCTGAATGAGGATATTGATGAAACGTAAATACGCGCCACTGTTTGTCATGCCATCCGCACCCCGCTTACCCGCGCCGTTTACCCGGTGCCCTGTATGCGGCGGCACTACCACTATGGGCGATCATTATGAGAATGGTGTACGTCGCGTTTGTTCACTGTGTTATTCGTGCGACACCCGCTGGGATCTCCGGGGCGCCCTTATTCATCACGGTTCCGTTGTCCGTTTGCCTCTCGTCCATAATCTCGCCCTCACAGAGGATGACGCTAAATACAATCCCGCCGTTGCGCGCGTCAAACGTAGGGGCGCACCTTCAGGTGCGCCCGAGAAGTAAAAACGTTTTGGCGTTGCTTTAGCTGTGTCCGCTATGGCCCATAAAATGTTGGGGCGTTGCTTTAGCTGCGCCCGTGTAGGAGATGTTAATATGAAAGACCTGTTTATCTGGTTCTGCGTGGCGTTTATCGCTGTATCCGCCTGTATCGTCAGCTATCGTTGCGGCTACGATGTCGGCCAGGCTGCTTGCCCTGTAAAATACGCCGTCTGCGAAAACGGCACTTGCGTTTTAACTGATAAATCTCCAGTGTATCCGGGCCAATAGAATTCAGTTGAATTTTTCGCGGTTGTAGTTCATTATCCATATAAATTCATTTTTTCATATAAATCTGAATATCTTGAGTAGAACTATGGTTATAACAATCATCACAATAATAAGTACGATAGAGGTAGTTTTTGTTCCTCTTTTAATATAATTCTTGGTTGATCTAGATGACTTCTTAAAAGTGTCTCTACAATAGGGGCAGTCTGGATACGATGGTTGCTCATCACTAAATGCCCACGCCACATAAGTTTTTCCTCTGCTTTTAGCTATCCCAACACCAGCTTTTTTTACTCTTGGGCTCAGAATATATTCCCTGTGGCCTGCCCTACTGTGTAGCCAGCAATTGACTATTGACCTCGGGCTAAAATATGATCCCCCTTGAGCAAGATTTTCTCCACCTTGAAAAGCATACCTGCTAGAGTGAACAAGATGCCCGACTTTTGCGCAATACTCCGCTTGAGATTGAGCCAATCGGGCCATCCTTCTACTCCAATATACCGTGGCTATGCCTCTCTTCTTTCTTTCGCTATTTATTTGGTCATGCACTT
>JAEAME010001558.1_pt1 | contig 15413 bp, 10 predicted proteins | sample 8958731 | NCBI WGS metagenome assembly JAEAME01 (sample SAMN16933194, study PRJNA681113) | bioreactor sludge metagenome | isolation source: anerobic bioreactor sludge (Control) | place: India:Bengaluru | collected 2018-10-24 | reverse complement strand
CCTTGAAATAGAATATTCTCATAGTCAAAAGTCACTTTTTTGACAAAATATCATTCCGGGTTTATAAAAACACCAAATTTATAGATCAAAATTACCCGGGACCAGCTTTAATTTTGATTTAATGAAATTCAACGATGATGAAATGTAATTATCCACGGTCCCGGGTGATAATCCAATCTCATCTGCGATTTCCTTAGTCGATTTTCCCTCGTACCTGCTTTTTATGAAAATAGCTTTTTGTTTTTCAGGGAGCTTATTTATAATGACTTCAAGTCTCTCAATCAGGGATTGCAGTTCGATCTTCTCTTCAGCTTCTGATGATGGCCTGCTGATATAAAGTATCTCACTCACAAAGTCTTTATTGTATTTCCGTTTCCTGAACAGCTTACACATATCGTTATAAGCTATAGTGAAAATAAAGGATTTAAATGAAGTATCAGTCTTTATCGTTCTCCGCAGTTCCCATATTTTTACAAATACTGATTGAACAAGCTCCCGGGCTTCATCCTCCGATCTGAGATACTTAAGTGCAAATTTGAAAAGGTTCAGGGCATATTTTGAATAGATCAGATCAAAGGCCATAATATCATCCTTGTGAAGCTTGGTGATAAGTTCAGTATCAGAATATTCAGTTTTTATATTTAATTCATTCCGGTCTGGCACCTGTTCAATAATATTTAAAATATTTAAGTATTGTTTAAGTATTTATTTATCTGAAGACGCGATAAAATTTATAATCATGAAATATCTGCCTGCCTTTAAATGTTAAATTTACACTTATTTAAAAATATTATTTACCTTTATTAAAATTTTCATTTTCCGGATAAGCTGATCAGGGTACTGGTTTGCATGTGAAATATAGGAAAATTTCAGCTAAAAATGATTCTCATTTTCCAAAAAGATGAAATCATTGGTCCGAAAAATGAAATTTATCCTGACAGCAACCTGTTCGATATGTCTATATAATTGATTATCAATTAAATATCTATAAGGATTATGAAAAACAGGAGTTTAAAGAGCAAATTGCTTTATCTTTTAATGTTGCTTCTGATCTCTTCGATTAACTACATTCATGCACAGGATGTTCAAAAAAGCAGAGTGATAATACTTACGGATGTTGAGAATGAACCTGATGACTCACAGTCTCTTGTCAGACTGGTATTGTATTCAAATGTGATTGACATCAAGGGGATTATAGCTACTACTTCAGTTCATATGAAAAATGATGTACACCCTGAAACTATACGAAAGATCATTCTCGCATATGAAAAAGTACAGCCAAACCTTTTAAAACATGAAGCTGGTTTCCCTGATGCTCAATCGCTGTTAAGCATGGTTAAAGAGGGCAGCCCGGTATATGGAATGGGAGGTGTCGGTGAAGGTAAAGACACGGAAGGCTCAGACTGGATAATAAAGGTACTTGATGAAAATGATCCCCGGCCTCTATGGGTGTGTGCCTGGGGCGGACCCAATACTCTTGCTCAGGCCTTATATAAGATCAGAAAAACAAGATCGAAAAAAGATGCAGACAGACTGATAAGCTTATTAAGAGTCTATACAATTTCCGACCAGGATGACAGCGGTAACTGGATGCGGAAGAATTTCCCGGGCCTGTTTTATGTTGTAAGTCCCGGAGGCTATGATACCTCAACCTGGGGAGCAATAAACCAGTTTGTCCCAGGAATCGACAATGAAACTGTAAGTAACAGCTGGCTCGCAAGAAACATTCAGAAGAATCACGGCCCGCTGGGGGAAGTTTACCCCGATGTGGCCTATGGAATGGAAGGCGATACCCCCTCTTTCCTGATGCTGATCCCAAACGGTCTTAATGATCCTGATCATCCCGAATGGGGCGGCTGGGGCGGCAGATATGAGCTTTACAAACCGGAGGATAAGTCTTTGAATAAGACAGGATTTACAGGAGGCGTGCCCGTTGAACCCGAACCAAGACCCATATGGACAAATGCAAATGACAATTATACTCCCTATATTTTTAGTGAGTATGGCCAGGCTTTCAGAAAGGATACTGTCACATACAATAATAATAAGGCGACCTTGTTTCGCTGGAGAGACGAGTTCCAGAATGACTTTGCAGCCCGAATGAATTGGTGCACAAAATCTTACAGTGATGCCAACCATCCTCCCCTTCCCATGCTGGAACAGCCCGGTCAGATAACAGTTAAGTCAGGAGATACTTTTACACTAAGGGCGAGCGGCTCAACTGATCCTGATGAAGACAACCTCAGTTTCCTGTGGTTCCAGTATCCCGAGGCCGGCACCTATAAGAAACCAATAAGTTTCTCACAGGTTGAGAATATTTACAGGGTTATAATAACCGCTCCTGACGTAGAAAAAAAAGAAACCGTTCATTTTATATTAAAGGTAACAGATAAGGGCGATCCGCCGCTTACAAGATATAAAAGGATAATAATCAATATCACACCCGAATGATATATGAAAACAACTATGAAAAACTCATGAAACCAATTCTTCTTTTATTCTTGATTTTCATATCATTTCCTGTTTCTGGACAGCAATTCTCTACAAGCTGGAAGGATATTAACTACGCCGGCGATGACAAAACATATCATCTCCTTGATATTTACCTGCCACTTATTGAAAAGCCATCTTATCCTGCAGTGGTGGTTATTTACGGCAGTGCCTGGCGCAGCAATAACCTTAAGGGAACGGATCTGAATACCCTTGGCAAAACATTACTGGAAGCAGGATTTGCTGTGGTGATGCCCAATCATCGTTCAAGTACAGATTCACAATTCCCGGCTCAGATAAACGATATCAAGGCTGTTGTGAGGTTTGTAAGGGGAAATGCTCATGCATATAATCTCGACACCTCATTTATAGGAATAACCGGTAGCTCTTCGGGAGGGCACCTAGCCTCACTTACCGGGACCTCCGGATCAGTAAAAGAATTTACTGTTGGTTCAGCCACAGCTGATCTGGAGGGTGACATAGGACAATCCGGAGCTTACAGCAGCTCAGTAGACGCAGTTGTTGATTGGTTCGGGCCCACTGACTTCCTGAAAATGGATTCCTGCGGCAGCCAGATGGCTCATGATCCTGCGGATTCTCCGGAATCAACTCTTATCGGTGGACCTATCCAGAAAAACCCTGATAAATGTGCTCTTGCCAATCCGATGACTTATGTTGATGCCAATGACCCGCCATTTTTGATCTTCCACGGAGATAAAGATCCTCTGGTACCATTCTGTCAGAGTGATATGTTCTTTAAGGTACTGCAAAATGCAAAAGTCCCTGTCCAGTATTTCCTGGTACCGGAGGCTCAGCATGGACCTGGATTATTTGTCGAGAAGTATTTTAAAATGATGGCCGGCTTTTTCGAAATACAAGTTGAAATAAAAAAAATGAAAAAATGAAAATGAAACGCATCCTATTGTTTCTGATGTCCCTTGCCGTTGTTTCTTCATTAACATCAGCGCAGGAACTTATCAGACTATACACCGGGGCCATCCCGGGCTCAACAGGCAATGTTATATCAGAAGCCCCGGGCACAAAGTCAACTCCTGGAATGATCTCACGTGTAACTGACCCGGAACTGGAGATCTACCTTCCGGAAAAGGAAAAAGCTACCGGAGCAGCTGTTATTATATGTCCCGGAGGAAGCTACGCGGTACTGACCTACCAGGGTGAAGGTGTAAGAACAGCCCAGGGATTAATGAGGAATGGGATTGCATCGTTCGTTCTGAAATACAGGCTGCCTGATGATGCAATAATGAAAGATAAAAAGACAGGACCCCTGCAGGATGTTCAACAGGCAATAAAAGTCGTCAGGGAAAATGCCGGGAAATGGGGGATTGATGTTAACCGAGTTGGAATTATGGGATTCTCAGCAGGAGGACATCTCGCCTCAACTGCAGCCACACATTTTGAAAAATCCCTTATCGTCAACACAGATAATATCAATCTGCGTCCCGATTTCCTGATCCTCGTATATCCCGTTATAAGTATGCAGGATAATCTCACCCATCCCGATTCAAGAACAAATTTGCTTGGACCAAATCCTTCAAAAGAGGTTATAGATCTGTTTTCCAACGAGTTGCAGGTCGCAGAGAATACTCCCCCGACATATATAACGCATTCTGCTGATGATAAGCTTGTTGATGTTGACAACAGCATCAACTTTTTTGAAGCATTGAGACATAAGAACGTGCCGGTTGAAATGCATATATATCCCAAAGGCGGACATGGTTTTTTGCTTCGCCAGAAACCCGAAGAATGGATGGTACCTTTAATTACCTGGATGAGGAATTCAAAATTTATTTCAAATTGATTTTAAAATTGTATCATACAATCAAAACCCTAATATCTTATTGAAATGAACCAGAAGTCAGTTTTTAGCTTAGCATTTTCAGTTATGACAATGCTCTTTCTTGCTGCCTGCTCAACAACTGATACCGCTGATAATGGCCAAATTCCTGAAACCGGAAAAGCAGCACGCTATTGTAACCCGTTGCCAATGGTTATTGGTCCGGGGGGAAATGCATCAGGTGATGTAACTGTTATTAAAGAGCAGGATAAGTATTACATGTTCTGCACCGGTGGCGGGGCATGGATCTCTGACGATATGCTGAACTGGACCTTCCAGAGGGTTGAACATGTACCTGTTGCTCCTGATGTTATTAAATACAATGGCAGTTTTTATATGTGCGGGAATGATGGACCTCTTTATAAAGCCGACAACCCGCTTGGTCCCTACGAGAGTCTTGGTGACTGGAAGAACACTCCGGATGTTGCAGGCGGCTGGAACGGCGCTTTCGACATGGAGATTTTCATTGATGATGACAACACACCTTATTTATATTATGCAGGCCGGGGGGTCAGCGGTATCTTTGTTGTAAAACTTGATCCCGAAGATCTGACAAAATTCTCCGGCCCTGTAAAACACCTGATAGGATTCAACAGCGATCATGTCTGGGAACGCTATGGTGAGATGAACGAATATCCTGATGTTGCATGGGTTGAAGGACCCTGGATGCAGAAATATAACGGAACTTACTATCTGGAATACTCGGCTTCAGGTACCCAGTGGAAAACATATGCTGAAGGGTACTATACGTCAAAGTCCCCCATGGGGCCTTTCACCTATGCCCCCAATAACCCTCTTCTCCGTAAAACAGAAGGCCTTGTAACCGGTCCGGCTCACGGCAGTATTGTTGAGGGACCAGATGGTCAACTGTGGCAGTTCTACACGATTGTTCTTTCAAATCCTCCCGGAGGTCGCCGTATCGGAATGGACCGTGTTATATTTGATAAAAACGGGTATATGTCAGTGGAGGTAACAGATACGCCTCAGTGGGCTCCCGGTGTTATCAATGATCCTGAAAAAGGCAATAGCGGTTCCCTCCCTGTTACTATTAACAAGCTTAATGCAATGAACTCGCTTTCAAAGGCCTCTTCCCAGCAACCGGGAAGGGATGCTGCCTATGCTGTAGACAATTCAAGCGGTACATGGTGGGAGCCTTTAACAACAGATACGCTGCCCTCGCTTACAATAGAGCTTTCACCGGCTACCGAATTTGATGTTGTGCAATTGTTTACGATTGATGGCATCCGTCTTATGTTTAATGGCGGCAGAAGGATGTTTGGCAGGCCGCCTTCAACACCGGCCCCTGCACCGGAAACAGGAGGTAAACCAGTCACGGATTCATACCAGTATAAGCTTGAGGTATCGATGGACGGGGAAAACTATAATACAGTACTTGATCAGACACAGAATAAGATCCAGCGAAATACAATATTCGAGGAAATCGAACCTGTCCGGTGTCGTTTTGCAAGGCTTACAATGACTAACTGGCCAAGGACAACTCCTCTTGGGATCATCGAACTAACAGTATTCGGTAAGGCCTCTGGCTCATTGCCGGCAGCCGAGCCGATTCCTGTTACAAACTAGCCTGTCAGGTTGATCAGGCTCAGATTTACTTTCATTCAGTTGTCATTCAATTGTCATTCAATTGTCATTCAATTGTCATTCAATTGTCATTCAATGGTCATTCAATTGTCATTCAATTGTCATTCAATGGTCATTCAATTGTCATTCAATTGTCATTCAATTGTAATTTGATTGTTTGACTATTGAATGACAGCGAAGCGAATGACGGCCGAAGGCCCAATGACAACGAATGACGCGAAGCCAATGACTATTGAATGACAGCGAAGCGAATGACAGCGAAGCGAATGACAGCGAAGCGAATTACGCGAAGCCAATGACGCGAAGCCAATGACAATAAAAATATATGTTTAACATTTCTTAGCATAAGAGCCTAAATAGGAGTATTTTAGCATAATAATGCTGTTTTAAATTATATGTTTTAATTATTATTAACTTTTTTTTGAATTAAAATTTTTTATGTATATTTGAAACTACATAAAAAACCTGATCGCTTTTTAACTAACAATTTACCATCCTCCTTTCTAAATAAGGATGGTTAACCAACGATTTTAAGGCTCTTTATAAGTTCTTTGAGTTTATTCTAATAAAAAGTCGTGACACGGGAATTTCACCTAAGAGGTTAATCCGAAAGACCAGATATTCCTATTGATAAACAGTAGTCCGGGCACAAAGATAATCGTTCGTAATTCCGTCTATTTGCTCTATTTTAGATCGTTGTTCAGCTTGTACATTGTATTATACTTACAATCAGTCATTTATTATTAATTAACTTATAAAAACTATCAGTTTACAATAATTATCAATTATAAATTAATGCCTATGGTAAATAAAATGAAAATCAAACCCTAAACCCCCTGATTGTCAATCAATCAGGGTCTTGTTTCAAACAAATTACTCCTTTTCCATCAATTGGAAAAAATTGTTATTTTAAAAAACACATTTAATTATGAAACAAAAACTATCCAACCTAATTCCAAACTGCAGATCAGGAATGAAAAAACCCGTACTGTTAATGCTGGTCGCAGTTATTCTCAGCACCTTCCAAACAAATGCAGCAGGTGAAAGAGATAAAAAGAATGCAAAAAATGATTTAAATTCAAATGTAGCAGCAGCAACTATTGAAACTGCTGATCTTCTGCAACAGATTGCCGTTACAGGTACTGTTAAAGACGAAAACGGGCAGGGCATGCCCGGTGTTAACATCCGGGTTGAAGGAACGACACTTGGAAGTATAACAGATATTAATGGTAAATATTCCATTTCTGTGCCTAATGCAAATGCCACACTGGTATTTTCATTTGTAGGTTATAATGAACTAGAAGTTCCTGTTGCCGGCAAATCAGTAGTTGATGCCGTACTTCAGCCATCAACTGAGGCCCTCGAGGAGGTTGTTGTTATCGGTTATGGCACGCAAAAAAAGAAGGACCTTGCTTCGGCTATTGCGGTTGTTAGCCCGGAAGAAATTGCAAAACAGCCTGTGCCTAACATTGGATTCGCACTTCAGGGGCTTGCCTCGGGTATTCAGGTAACAGCCACACGAAGCGGAGACCCTGACATTGTAATTCGTGGTTTGGGTACTACCAGTGGTAATAACAGTCCTTTATATGTTATTGATGGTATTCCTTCAAACAGTTCGAATGTTAACCCTTCGGATATTGAAACCATGCAGGTTTTGAAGGATGCTGCATCAACAGCTATTTACGGTTCACGTGGTGCTAACGGTGTAATTCTTATTACTACCAAAAGCGGTAAAAACACAAATATCGGACAACCAAAGGTAAGCCTTAACAGCTATTATGGCTTTGAACAAGCATGGAATTTGCTCGATTTGGCAAATACTGAAGAATGGGCATCGATTGTTTACGAGAGTAATTTAGCTGCAGGTGGATCTCCTCCGCCACTTGCATCATGGATTATTGAAGAAAACGGCGGCAAATACGACGGACCTGAATATGATTGGCAAGACCAGATTTTCCAGAGAGGTCTTATTACTCAAAATGGAATTAACATTTCTGGCGGTACTAGTGCTGGAAACTATTATTTCTCAACAGAGCAATTTAAACAGGAAGGCATTCTTATTACAACGCCGTATGAAAGATATTCGGTTCGTATGAACTCAAGCTGGAAAGCCGGAAAATTCAGTTTTGGCGAAAATATTAGTTTTACCTATGGTAAAAGAAGAAATGAAACTGAACCTGATGGTCGTACTGCTTTTCAACAGGCAATAAATATGGTGCCGAATATTCCAGTGTATGATGAAAGAAACCAGCCGGGCGGATATGCAGGGCCAGGTTGGACGAATCCGGATTACTCTCCAGCTCCTACAGGACAAGATGCTTCTAACGTTGTTGCATTTTTAAACAGGGTTAAAAACATAAACTTCTCCAAAAGGTTGATGGCAAGTGCTTATGGTGAGTACGAGATAATCAACGGTCTTACTTTTAGAAGTACATTTGGAATTATCAGTACGGATAGTGATAACCATAACCATACTCTGGAAACCCGTATGGGCGCGAAAGAGCTTCCTAATACAACGCTTAGTGACAGTCACTCCTGGGGGTACGACTGGAACTGGGATCAAACCCTTACTTATAGTAAACGTTTTGGCCGGCACGATTTAAATCTTATGGGGACTTATTCTGCTGAGTATTCGAAAAATCGCAGTTTTAATGCATCAGGTCAGGGTATCCAGACTGAAGTACATGATGTGCTTGGCAAAGTTGAAAGCAACTTTGGCGTTGGCGGCAGCGAAAGCGAACAGAGCCGTATTTCGTACCTTGGTCGTGCAACCTATAACTATGCAGGTAAATATATTTTAGTAGCCAACATTCGTCGTGACGGTTCTTCCAAATTCAACACGGGCAACAAGTGGGGTACTTTCCCATCGGCTTCTGTTGCCTGGGTTATCAGCGAAGAGTCGTTTATGGACGGTTTAAAAGCATCGGCTCAATTAAGCCGTATGAAACTGAGGGGTAGCTTTGGTGTTGTAGGTAACGACAGGCCAATCGGTGCATACAGTTACATACCTGTTTTGAGCGCATCGAATTATAGTGATGGTACTGCTGGCCTGGTTGGGCAAACAGTTTCAAATTTGACGAAAAACCCGAATTTACAATGGGAGACTTCTCAGCAGCTCGATTTGGGCGTCGACTTAGGTTTCTTTAGAGATGCTTTATCGGTTGAAGTTGACTGGTACAATAAAAAGACCTTAGATATGCTTGTAGGTGTTCCAGTTCCTGGATCAAGCGGTTCAAGTGGATCAATTACCCGAAATACAGGATCTATTTTAAACAGGGGTTGGGAATTTATAGCTACCTACAGGAAAGTCACAGGCGATTTTCATTACTCAATCAGCGCGAACTTAACCACCAATTATAACGAAGTACTCGATTTGGCCGGTCAGGTTATATCCGCTGGTAGTGTTGAATTTGGTTCAACAACCCGTACAGAAGCCGGTCGTGCTATCGGTCAGTTCTATGGCTATGTAACAGATGGCTTATTCCAGTCTCAGGCTGAAATTGATGAATATGTTGATGCTAATGGAGTTAAAATGCAACCTAATGCAGCTCCTGGTGATATAAAATTTGTTAAAAAACCAAATCCAGAAGGAAAATTGGTTGGAGTAATAGGTGCCAGTGATATGGATTATATTGGCGACCCTGCTCCTGATTTTACGTATGGTATTAACTTATCTGCTGACTATAAAGGATTAGACCTTACAGTGTTCTTCCAGGGTGTTCAGGGTAACGACCTTATGGGTACGTTATTAGCATGGACCGAAGGTATGCACAACAACTTTAACGTGGGCAAAAACGCTCTTAACCGCTGGACATCTACAAATACAGATACAGATGTACCAAGGGCTGTTCGGGGCGACCCCAATGGTAACGTCAGGCTCATTTCTGACAGGTATCTTTACGATGGTTCGTATTTAAGATTGAAAAACCTTACGTTGGGTTATACCCTGCCCAGATCATTGGTTGACTATGTTAAGCTTGACAATGTAAGAGTTTATTTCACAGGCCGTAACCTGTTAACATTGACCAAGTATCCGTTCTACGACCCGGAAATAGGTTCGGGGGGTTCTGGTGGTGGTAACTCAAGTACAGCAAGGGGTATCGATGAGGGATATTATCCACAGGCTCGTGCTCTGCTTATGGGTGTTCAAGTTGATTTTTAACATTAAAACATTATGAAGATGAAAACCAAAATAATTTTATTCATGGCAGGGATACTGTTTTTTGTCTCCTGTACTGAAGATTTTATAACTAAAGATTTAGATAAGGGGAGCTATGATCCCGGTTCTTATTTCACCACAAAAGCCAGGGCTGAACAAGCGCTTGTTGGAGCTTATACGTACCTTCGCCAGGAATATGGTAGTACATGGGGGGGGACAATCGTTATGCATAATGTTCTTGTTGATGATCTTTATGAAACACCAAAAGCAGCAGGATTTTTACCATGGGGCAACATAAATAACTTTTATATTAATGAAAACGACGTTAATGGTACGTGGAACGCCTGGTATGCAGCCATACAACGTGCAAATACTGCTTTGGATAATATGAAACTGGCCAAGGAAGCCGACGCGAATTTTACTCAGGAGGAGTTAGACGTTATGGAGGGGCAGGCTTATTTTCTCAGGGCGTACTTCTATTACATTCTATTCGATTATTTCCCAAAAGATATAATTGTTTTGAGAAATACACAGGTTTTAAATCCCGGTGAAGAATTTATCAAGGCTCCGTCGACCAAAGAAGAAACATTTCAATTTATTGAAGCCGATTTGAAAAAGGCACAGCAGCTTTTGGTAAAGGGTACCAACACCACACCTGGTTATGGAAAATGGCGGGCAAGCCGCGGATCTGCCACAGCGTTGTTAGGTAAATTGTATTTAAATAATAAAGAGTATGCAAAAGCAGCAGCCGAATTTAAAAAAATACTTCCCGGAGTGGGCGACCCTGCTTATGGCACATATACACTTGGCGATTACAGGGCTAATTTTACCAATGCAGGAGAAAATAACAGCGAATCGCTTTTCGAAGTTCAATTAACCGATGTAACTACGCCTTCAAACCAACGCGGTGGAGCAGTTCAGAACTGGTCATTTAACGATCATAATGCATGGGCAGGTATGGTTGGGTGGAACTTTGCAGTTCCTACCTATAAACTCGACGATTTTGAAAGATGGACAGAAACCATTGACGGGCAGCCCACTACTGTTTATGACTACAGAGCTTACGCAACTTTTTTGGGTGTACCTAACGGTATAAATGTTACACTTAAGGGAAGAACAATTGATTGGATAGACCAGGGATGGTACTGGGTTGATGGAGTTGATTACACCGGTCGTAAAACGGGTAATGGTGCTGATTTTCTTAATGCAGCCGGAGAAAGAATTGCAACAATGTATGAAATAGGTAATACAGGTGGTGTAACAGATTCTTATGGCTCTTTTGGAATTCGTAAAAGGTCGCATGAAAGCGATGTAGGTTTACCGGGGAATGATGCTACGAGTACAGTCATTAACTTAAGACTTTTACGCCTGTCCGATATTATGTTATGTTATGCTGAATGTCTTGCAAATACCAGTCCTTCAAACCTCACTGCGACCGATGTAAACAGTGGTGTTTACTGGGTTGACCAGGTTCGCAACAGGGCAAATAATGTTATGACCGGCGACCAGTCGCATCTGTATAGCGCCCGTCCGGGTGTTCCCGGTCAACTGCCACCAGTGTTAACATTAATGAGTCAAAAAACATGGACTTTAATGCAGGCAATCGAACACGAACGCTATGTTGAAGGTTATGGTGAAGGATGGAGACGCGAAGACCTGAAACGCTGGGAAAAAGGTGCCTCTTTTGTAAAAGGCAAACCGGGCTTTAAAGGCTGGCAGTCGCTTATTCTTCCTGTTCCGCAACAAGAAAGGGAAAGAAACCCGAATATGCCGCAATAACAATAGGTTTTATGTTAATTAAGAGTGAAGCCGCTTCAGAAATGAGGCGGCTTTTCTGATATTATGCATTGCGTTTGTGTCTTGTCCACATTTATCCAGATTTTAAAAATGTAAATTACTGCTGATGCGTTAATTTTTAAAACTAAATAAAGCAATTCCATGGTTTATAACATTTTTATTATCCCCGCAGAAGAAATTTTCAATTATTTCTTAATTTTACCTGGTATCCATCAGATTCAGGAAGCTATTGACAAAGTCTCAGCTTTGAAGGTTGAGCTTCAAAGCAAAACATTGATATTCAAATAGATTTTAAATGTAATATATACACTTATTTAAAATTATCTGCTACCTTTAATAAAAGTAAAATATGAGTATCAGGAATCATACACAATACTTCATTGATTTTCTTCGTCTACCCCGGCCCCGAGGGGAGCGAAGAAAATCAATTTACTCCCCCTCGCCTTCGCGTAGCCGCTTCGGCGGAGCAAGGTTGGGGTAGGGGTAGATAAATTGATTTTCAAGCGATTTTATAAATAGTATTTATGATTCCTGATACTCATAAAAATAAAAATTTCTGCAGGATTAATATGTTGACATTGAAGAAGTCGTTTCCAATATATTTATTCCATGATACAAAACCTCTTAATTAAAATAACAATGAAAAAACTGACTTATCCCCTCTGCTTTTTTTTGATCCTTATCCTGGCCGGATGCACCGGCAAGGATAAAGCACCTTCAAAATTTGATTTTACCGGATCCAGGGATCCTTCACTGATAAGGGGTTTCAATTATACTCCTGCAAATGTTGTGGCTCCGCGTCATCATCTTGATTGCTGGGTAAAATACGATTCAGCAACAATAGAATTTGATATGGATCTTGCCAAAGGCCTAAATCTTAATCAGGTCAGAGTTTTTGTCCCTTATCAGGCTTATACCGAGGACAGCGCTGCTCTTCCGGCTAAACTCAGACACTTTGTACGCACTTGTCATGCAAGAAATATAGGAGTCATGCCTGTTCTCCAGGGCGGACCCTGGGTGAGGGATACATCACTGCGTTACCAGGCCAGGAATTGGGCCCGCTTCCTTGTTAATGCTATTTCTGAAGAACCCGGACTAGCAATGTGGGACGTAATGAATGAACCAAGAGCAACGTATTTTGAGCACTGTAAGTTCATGTCGAAAGTATTTCATGAACTCGACCCGAATACACCGGTGACAATAGGTATGGAAAAGGTTGATGGGATGATTGAAATGGCTGATTATGTGGATGTTCTGCAGTTTCATGACTATATGCAGACTCGTGAACAGATCAGGAATAACATTGCAAGAGCGAAAGAATTTGCTGCAAAAGTGAATAAACCCCTGATAAATGGCGAAATAGGATGTATTGCCCGTGCCAATCCTTATGATATTGCCCTGCAGGAACACATGAATGCACATGTGGGATGGTATATCTGGGAACTTATGATCGTCCGGCAGGGATGGGGAACAGTTCATGGCGTATTTTATGAAGACGGCAGCGTGCGTGATCCGTCAATTGCTGCAGCAATCATGGGATACTTCCGAAAACGGACCCCGGATATTCTGCCTGCTGTTGCAGATAATGAAGGCTGGGTGGCCAGGATAACAGACCGGAGCAATGAGTGGCTTAAAAATTCAGAACCGGACTGGAATGACGGACTGGATATTGCTGAAACTGCAGCCCATCTTCTGGAATCAGGAGAGCTTGTCGCAATGAGAATTCCTCCTACACAGGAAGTTGAAATGCTCAGGCAGGGAGAAGCCGACATAAAGGCCCTGAAAGAACTCATTATAAAATTCAGGAATCAGCTTGAACCTTATATAAAACCGGCACCTCAAAAGAATTAATTAAGTTGATTCTTATACGATGTTCGTCTTATTCATTTAAAAAGGAAATGCTTGCTGCCAGCTATTAATATAAGTTCCTATCAGGAAAAAGACAATTTCAATTTTAAAAAGATGAAAAATGAAAAGAAAAATTACTAGATCATTTTATACCTGTGCAGTTTTGTGCATTTCCTGCATTGCATCAGGGCAGCCCCCGGCAGGCCCTCTCGCCAGGTCGCCCCAGGTGAACCCCGATAAAACAATTACTTTTCGTTACAGTGCTCCATCAGCCAAAAATGTGACTCTTAGTGCTCAGTTTGCGAAAGGACCTCTTGCAATGACTAAGAATGCTAACGGAATCTGGACCTTAACAACAGACCCTGTGAAACCTGATATCTATCCCTATAATTTCGTCGTGGACGGAATTCAGGTAATGGATCCCGGTAATGTCGACTTTTTCCCCAATGAACGGTTTAAAGCAAGCATTGTTGATATTCCCGGTGATACACCACTGATCCATTCAATAAAAGATGTTCCGCACGGAACAGTTACTTATGAGTATTATCCTTCCGTAGAAGGAACAACAGGATCTCTTGTAGTATATACTCCACCGGATTATGAAAAGAATGCAACAAAAAAATACCCGGTCTTTTACCTGATTAGCGGTACTACGGATACTGAAGAAACGTGGTTCAAAGTTGGAAGGGCTAACTTCATCCTCGACAATCTGATCTCTGAAGGCAAGGCAAAACCAATGATAATTGTAATGCCTTACGGGAATGTGGAAGCTACGATCGCAGCCCAGAAGGGCGTGCTTAAACAGGCTGACCCGGCTGGCAGGGAAGGTGCCGAGGCTGTTCAGAGGGCAAATAGCTTTGAAAATGATCTTGTAAATAATATATTACCCTATATTGAAACGAATTATCGTGTAATAAGCAACGGTGATAACAGGGCTGTAGGAGGATTTTCAAGAGGAGGAGGACAGACACTCAGATCCGGCTTCGGAAATATGGACAAATTCTCGTGGATATGCTGCTATAGCGCTTACCTCACAAACAAGGAGATGGAATCTTCTTATAAACATGTCTATGAAAATCCCGGTCGCACAAACAGCCAGTTAAAACTGCTATGGGTAAGCGTGGGTAATGAGGATTTCCTGTACAAGCAGACAGTTGAATTCATGGACTTCCTTAAATCAAAAAATGTAAACTACAAGAGCTTTATAACAACGGGAGGTCATACCTGGATGAATACAAAGGTGTTCCTGACCGAAACTGCTCAATTACTCTTTAAATAACCGAAAAAGCGATGAACAAGATAATTCTGATACTAATTACAGCAGTCTTTACCAGCTTTCAGGTCCTGGCTCAAAGACCTCCTTCGGTTATCTCACCCGAAGTCCATCCCGACAAAAGTATTACATTCCGGTTTTATGCCCGCAATGCTGCCGGGGTTATCCTCAGCTCCGAGCTTCTGGCAAAACCCGCTGCTATGACAAAAAATGAATCAGGTCTCTGGAGCATTAAGGTCGGCCCGGTTAAGCCTGATATTTATCCATATTGTTTTATTGTGGATGGTGTTCAGGTTGCGGACCCGAATAACACTCTCATTTTTGCAAATGAACGTTTTAAGTTCAGCCTTGTAGATATTCCGGGCGATCAACCCCTGATCCATTCTCTC
>JAEAME010001569.1_pt1 | contig 15417 bp, 10 predicted proteins | sample 8958731 | NCBI WGS metagenome assembly JAEAME01 (sample SAMN16933194, study PRJNA681113) | bioreactor sludge metagenome | isolation source: anerobic bioreactor sludge (Control) | place: India:Bengaluru | collected 2018-10-24 | reverse complement strand
GGGCCCCCCGGGGGGGGTGCTTTTTGTGTGACCGGGGGGGCGACCGGGGGGGTGGGCGCCCCCCCCGCCAGGCTCCGCCTCTCCAAGCCGAACCAGCTCCAGCGGTCCGAGCCCGAATCGTATGACCTCGCCGGCGGTGCCGAAGTACCCGCCCCACCCGATGGACAGGGCTCGGATCCGGCTCGGATCGAGAGGGCCGAGTCCCTCTGAACCGCCCATCGGCGCCATCTCGGGCCACCACAGCGTCACCGTATCCCAGCCGGGCTCGTTCAGGGCACGGCTGACGGGGGTGATGTACTGGCCCCCTCCCTCCGTCTCCGCGATAGCGAAGAACCGTGGTGACGAGCCCGCCTGGCCCTCGGGCACATAGAGGGGAATCCGCACCCCGGCCCAGTCCCCCAGAGCTCCCGCGGCCACGGGACTGCCCAGGAAGCACCAACTGTCTACGCCCGTCTCCCCGATCTCTGCCCGAACCAGCGTCGCCTCCACCTCCTCCAACACCTCGGTCACCGTCGATGCCGTCACGTGCGGCCCGCAGCCCGGGCCCGTCCTCGCCTGGTCGCCCACCGCCTCAGACCACAGCGCCGTCACCAGGGTGAGAGAGCCTGCCGTGGGCGCGGGACCGGCCAAGGGCAGCGCCTCGGTCACCGTGATGGCCCGGGCGCCATAGGGCGGCAGGGACAGCTCCATGGTCAGCGCCCCCTCGCTCGTCGCGACGGTCTCAACGGCTCCCGTCTCGGGCGCCATCACCCGCGCCTCGCCCGCCGCCGCCAAGGTAATGCGTCCCTGGATCGCTTCGCTCGAGCTGTTCACGACGAAGTAGAGCTCCCGGCCCGCCTTGCGCCGATGGGTGACCCGCAGCGCCTCCAGGCCCTCGGATACCTCCACATCCCGCGCCACCGCGGCATCGAGCAGCCTCGGCACCAGCGGTAGAAGGTCCTTCCCGACGAAGGCGCAGCCACCGCCCGCCGGACCCGGCCGCACCACGTACGAGTCCCCCCGCACCCCATCCACGTCGAAGCCCTGCCCCAGCAGCCTCGCCAAGGCCTCCCGGCAGCGCGGATCATCACGCCGCTCCAAGCTGTCCGTGGGCAGCGCCCCCACGAGGACGACCATCCCCCCCGACTCCACGAGCTCCGCCAGTCGCTCCAAGGCCTCCACCCGGAGCGTCGAGGTCAGCGGCAGCACGACGGACCGCAGAGTCACCTTCCCGCAGCGCAGCACCCCCGCCTCGACCCGTCCGCCCGCGATGGCTCGGCTATCGATAACCTCGAAGTCACGCTGGCTCTCAAACAGACCCGTCTGCACCCGCTGCCAAGCGTCGTTGATCTCACGCACGCCTTGGGAGCTTGTCGCTCCCTGGTTGGCTGGGGTGAAAGCCGCCCAGGCGCTCTCCACCGGGTAGAGCACTCCCGTGTCCGCCACCGGCTCCGTCGCCCGCAGCAGCGTCTCGCAGCGCGCCACCCAGTCGTTGAGGTCCCGCAGGTGCTCGTCGGTCAGCCCGGCGTAGGAGTAGTACGAGGTGATCGTGGTCACCCCCGTCACGAACTGCAGCCCGCAGGTGCCCCGGATCTGGTCCGCGGTCACCTGGATCACCGGTCGCGTGTCCCCCTCCGGGCGGTAGCGCTGCACGTGGTCGGAGGTCTCGCTCATCACGACCGGCGCGCCCTTGAGGTGGGCAATGGAACCAAGTAGCTTGGACGTCCGCCATGGCACCTGCTCGGGGATCGATGTCAAGCAGTCGATGCTCGGGTAGTCCAGCAGCTCGGCGCAACGGTAGAAGTCTCCGTAGTTGATGACATGCTCGTCCAGGTTCTCCTCCATGAGGAGATGCCCGCCCGAGGGCAGCCCGTGGGCGGCGCACCAGTCGGCGATCTGCCCGAAGAATCCCGTCGCCACCAACTCGCCCACATGGTCCCAGTAGTCGCACCGCGCACGATGGCCCAGGTCGCCCCCATCGGACACGAGGGCGGGCAGCAGCGGGATCAGGTCATACCCCTTCGCCCCACGGAAGCTCTCGGGGAAGCCCGTCCACCAAGGCACGGCCGGATACGGCTGGCGGCTGAAGAAGAGCGCCATGAGGGACGGCTCGTCGGTGAAGGTGGACTCGAACACGGCACCCAGATCCCCGATCCGCTGGGCGTACTGCGCGTGGTTCACCTTGAGGTAGACCCGCGTCGCCTCGGGGTCCAGGAGGTTGATATAGGCCTGCTTCATGAACACGTTCGCAGTCGAGTGGGTGCCCTCGTAGAGCTCGGCGCGCACGAAGACGAACACCTCCCACTCGCCCGCCGGCGGCACCCACGTCAGCAGGTCGCCCGACACCGCCTCGGTGAGTTCCACGGCTCCCTTGAGATCGACGCCCTCGGGCCCAAGGGGGCACGCCACGGCGTACACGACCTCGCCCGGTGGCACCGGCGCCTCGATCGCTTCGCCCGAGCCCGCGGCACGGCTTATGTAGAGCCCCTCGGCGCGGCCCTCGGGGTAGGCCTCCAGGGTCAGGCCGCCGGCCCCGCCGCTGGGGTAGCCCTTCTCGTCGTACAACCACAGCCGCATCCCGCGCTCCCGCGCCAGGGAGACCCCGTGGAGGAAGCCCTCCCAGTTCTCCTCGCTCCGCATGTAGTCATCGAAGTGGACGTTGCATGCGATGCCGCCGAAGCCTTGGTCCGCGAGCGACTGCACGACAGCCTCACGCTGGGCGGCGTCTTTGGGGAAGTTGTGGATGATCTTCAGGATCCCCGCGCCGCTCGAGGGCTCCGCGAACTCCCGCTCCAGGGCCCCCCAATCCTGGGCCAAGGCCGCGCCTGCCAGAAGCGCACACACGCACAGACTGAGCAACAGGTCGCTCATGGATCGCGTCTCCTTCCTGTCCTCACGAGCACGCCGCGCGGGCCCGCGCCAGCAGCTCCTGCGGGTTCACCGGCTGCCCCCTTCGGCTGCTCTCGATGCAGGCGAACACCAGGGCCACGGACTGCAGGTTCGCTTCCACGTGAGTCTCCATGGGCTCACCACCCTCGAGCCACCGCGCGAACTGCTCGACGAGCCAGGCGTTCGCCCACTTCGGCTGCTCCAGAAGCGGCACCCGCTCCCCCCGGCCCTCTCGCACGACTCTCCCCGCAGGGTTGGGGTCGAAGTCGAACCGCTCGACCTCCCGATGATCCAGGATGAGCGTCGCGCTCTCCATCTCCGCTCGGATGTACTCCTGCATCCAGCAGTTGAGGCCGACGGCATTGGTCTTCGCGCCCTCGTAAGTGGCCTTCACGCCGTTCGCGAACCCCATCAGCACCAGGCCCTGGCTGTCGCCCTTGTACTCACCCCAGGCGGGGTTCCAGGTGTGGGCGTAGACGCTCGTGCAGAGGTCGCCCGCAAGGTCGGCGATGATGTCCAGATGGTGCACCGCACCCTCCACCATCAGCGCATCGGGGATCTCGTGCCGGAAAGCGCCCCATGACGCGTAGCGGCGGCACTCGCAGCCGAACCGCAGCACCAGGTAGTCCAGGGCGCCGTAGCGTCCCGAGCGCATCGCCGCCCGGAGAGTCGTCTTGTCCTGGTCGAACCGGTGGCTCATCGTGACGCCCATCTTGAGGCCCGCCGCCTGCACCTTGTGCGCGATGCGGACGGAGCCCTCCAGCGTGTCGGCGATGGGCTTCTCGGAGAGGATGTGGAGGCCTCGTGCCACCGCCAGGTCCACCAGCTCCTCATGGTGGCTCGGCGGCACCACGATGGCGCAGAAGTCCGCGTCGTTCTCGTCGATCGCTCGCACGGGATCGGTGTAGCAGCGCGACGTATCCAGGCCCAGGTACCGCTGGGCGTTCGCGAGGGCCTCGGGGTTCACGTCGGCGGCGGCCACGACCTCGATGAGGCCGTCCTCCACATTGGGGGGAAGGAACCGCTCGCACCACCAGCCACCCCAGCCGCCGGTGCCCAACTGGATCATCTTGAGAGCCATGGCGAGACCTCCTCGGAAGTGTCTCCGGGGTGTTCGCCGCAGCGGGAGGGCGAACCTGGGCTAACCCTCTGGTGGCTCGATGGCCAGCAGACGCGCGGGATTGGCGACCAGGAGCCCCTCGACTTGCTCCTCGGCCACCCCCGCCCCCCGGAGCAACGGCAGGAACTCCCGGGGCAGCCAGCTCCAGGGCGTCACCTGGCCGCCGCCGGGCTCGCCCACTTGGTACCAGCCGGCGTCCTGACTGATGAGGAGTTGGTCCGGCCAGCGAGCCAAGGCCTCACGGACCAGCTCCACCTTGGCCTCCGCGTTCTCCGCCCGGATGCCATCATAGGAGAGCCACGCCCCACGGGCGGCGAGACGGCCATGGAGATCCAGATCGGGCGTCGCGTCCGCGTGCACGACCACTAGCCGCGAGCCGGGCAGCCCGACCTCGGCGAGGATGTCCAGCTGCTCCAGCGCCGTCACCGCAGTGGTCGTGTGGGAGTGGATCCGCAATCCCGTCGTCCGCGAGGTCAGGGCCGCCGCGCGCACGATCTTCGCCTGCACCTCGGAGAGCTCCCCCTCGTTCACCGCGATCTTGATGAACCCAGGCTTGATGCCTGTGCCACCGATGCCCCCGCGCGCCTCCTCGATCCACAGAGCCGCGAGCTCCTCCGACGTCGCCTCGTGCGCCCAAGCGGGCAGATAGGGGTCCTTGTAGAAACCCGTGTTCGTGATGAGCAGCACTCCAGAGGCCTCGCTGAGCCGGCGGAGCAGGGCTGGATCGCGTCCCAGCCACTCGGGCGTGCACTCTACCAGGGTGTCGATGCCGGCCGCTTTGAGGTCGACGAGGTGAGGCAGCATGACCGCTAGGGCCTCGTCCGCGTCGTAGCGTTCCGGGCTCGCCTGGTCGGCTCCGATGAAGTCGACGAGCACGTGCTCGTGGGTGAGCACCCGGCCTAGCTCGCTCACGGCGACGGTCCCCGTCACCGTCTCGACCCGGCCGTCCGGTCCGGCGAGAGCCAGGAGCACTCCCGTTCCCAGTGCGAGGGCGATCTCCATGGTGTCGTCCTCCTACCGCTGGCGCGGCGAGCTCAGTCCTTGATGTCGCGCATGATCTCCTCGAATCGGTTGTCGCCGCTCTTCGGCACGAGGCGCATGCGCATCCGCCGGCCGCTCCGAGGCGGCAGGGGCGGGCGTCGGCGAGGCCGCCGCTCGGTGAAGGCCCACCACAGGGCTCCCCCGAGGATGCCGCCCAGGTGGGCCTGGTGGGCCACACTGCCCTCGCCCGACCACAGCATGTAGACCGACGCCACCACAAGGATGAGCATGAGCCACTTCACCTTGATGGGCACCAGGCCCCACACGAGGAGATGCTCATCGGGCCACAGCAGGGCCCACATCGCGTAGATGCCATAGATAGAGCCCGAGGCCCCCAGCACCCAGATCTGGGGCGTCCTCGCGAGAAGCACCCAGACGCAGAAGAGGATCCCCGCGATGAGTCCGCTGAGGGCGTAGAAGCTGACGAAGGCTTTGGTCCCCATCCGCTCTTCGAGCCTCGGCCCGAGGAAGTAGAGGACCAGCATGTTGAAGAACAGGTGCGAGAAGTTGGCGTGGAGCAGCCCGAAGGTCAGCAGGGACCACACGCGACCCGTGGTTAGGGAACCCACACTCAGGGCAAGATTCCCTAGGAGGGTCGGGCCGAGAGATGTGTTCTGTAAGATGAAGATGGTGGTGCAGGCCACTATGATAGTGAGGACCGCAGGGGAGATCCCCGGCATCGCGACGCGGGTCCGTTGGGTGAAGGCCAAGGCGGCACTCCTTCGGGGATCAGGCTCCCTGGGATTCTAGTCGGGGCCTCGGACGCGGGTCAAGGAAGGGCGGGACATGTCGGCGCGAGAGCGACCCAAGCCGATGCCGCGAGCCGGCGACCAACTGCTGCTCGCCGTGCTGGCGGGCGTCATTGGCCTCGCCCTGCTGGACCAGGCCCTCGAAGCCGCCGGCTCGCCCGACGCCCCCTCGTGGCTCACCGTGGCGATGATTCCCACCGCTCTCCTCTGGGGCATCGCCGGCTACCGCGTCGGACCCCACATGCGGTGGGCCGCCCTCCTCTCAGTCACCGCCTACGGCGTCGTCATGACCCTCGCCGCGGGGCGCGAGCAGATCCCTCGCATAGAGGTCCTCGCCCTGGCGCCCATGGCCGTCAGCGCCGCCCACGCGGGGTGGCTCGTCGAGAGCGTCCGGCGGAAGCTCCGAGCCCGAGCTTTGGTGGCCGCCGCCCTCAGCGACCGAGGCCCCGGAGACCTCCGACCCGGGCCCGAGGACCTGCGGCTGCTGGGCCTCGATGAGGGGCTACTCGCCGAGGCGGGCGTCCTCAGTACCCTCCTCGAGATCCACGCGGCGAGGGAGCGGCAGAACTGGGTCTACCTCGTGGGGGGCGGCCTCGTCCTCATCGCCCTCGGGGTGACGGCCGAGGCGCGTCATCTCGTCACCGCGGGCTTGTCGGTTCTCGGCATCGCCGCCGCCATGGGGGTGGGCCGCTCTCTGGGAATGGGAAAGGGCTACAGCGCCTACGATCTACTCGTCTCGGGCCGCTTCGAGCGCGCCTCCACCGAGTTCATGCGCCTCCTCACCCAGGTGCCCGCCGATAGCCTCGCCCGCATGGGCTTGGCCGTCAGCAAGCTCCGGGTGGGCGAGTATGAGCGGGCCGCCACCGAGTTCCTTACCGCCCGCATCGCCGGCGTGGGCGAGCTACCCCTCTCCCTGCTCCTCGCCACCGAACGGGAGCTGGGCATCGCCCTCCGCAGCGCAGGGAGCCGCAAGCAGCTCGAGCAGTCCGTGCGCTCCTTCGAGCGGGTCTTGAGCGTCTTCCCCGAGCACCCCGACACCTGGCGGGATCTCGGCCTCGCCCTCGAAAGCCTCGGCGAGGCCCGCGGCGCCGCCCAGGCCCTTCGCCGAGCCATCGTCAACGGCTCCCGCACCGCCGGGGACGATCTGCGGCGCGTCGAGGAGTCCGGCCGCACCGAGCCTACGGCGCCGCCTCCGTAGCCCTAGGCGCCTACTCGCCGATCGGCTTGCCCAGGGAGCGCGCCCACTCCGCGACAGCCTGGAACCTCGGTGACTGCCGCTCATCGTCATCGTTGAACTGCAGCAGCCCCCAGCTCCCCCACTTCGACCAGCTCGAGACGCTCGAGAAGTTGGCCAGCAGTCCGCCGCCACGCTCCTGCCAACCCCGCAGGTAGGCTTGGTAGAGTTCCCCCATCCGCGGGTCCGCGTTCGCCTGGTGAAACAGGGCGGTCAGTGCATCGTTGTTCTCTCCGCCGCCTACGCCCACCAGATGCTGGCCCGCCTCGTAGGCGATGAGGGGGAGGCCGTACTGGTCCGCGATCTCTTTCTGATCGGCCATCCAACCCAGGCACTCGGGCAGGGCGTGCTCGTTCAGGTGGGCGAAGAGCTGATCCAGGGACCAGGTAGCGACCTCGCTCGCTGTAAGGTCCTCCCCCTGCTCGGGGATGAGGAAGCTGATGTAGGGAGCGATGGCTAGAGCGTCGGCGCGGGGGTCGGCTGCGAGGGGAGGGAGCACGATGTTCTCCGACCACCAGGGGCTCGCGGCCTGCCAGGCGATCACCCGAACCAGCCGGTCGGTGCTGCCGAAGACCTCCTCCCAGACGCCGAAGATCTCCAGAGAGCGCTGGGTGTAGTACATCCCGCCGCCCTCCCACGGCCGCTCGGGCGGCCCGATCCCCAGCTCGACCGCCCGATCCTGAGCGTGCCCCGCCTGGGCGAACATGCCGTTCCAGACCTCGTTCGAGTACTCGATGTAGGCCCGCAGCGACGGGTCGAGCCGATCCCGCACGATGGCCGCGAACTGCCGGACGTAGTCATCGGTCGCGAGGTGGGGCATGCAGAACCAGGCGTCGGCCCCCAGCCGGTTGCAGAGGTCCACCATCACCTCCACGGGGATGCCCTTGGCCGAGTAAGTGGCGTCCTCCGTCGTCGGCCGGTCCTCCCATGCCGATACCAGGGAGTTGTTCGTGTGCATCCAGTCCATGAACCGGAGGCAGGTGACCCCGCGCCACCGGCGGAGGAAGGTCGGATGGAAGGGGTCCTGGTCGTAGCTCTCCTCGAAGCCGGGCATGATCACCCGGATGTTCCTCACGTAGTCCGTGGGGTCCGTTTCCTGCAGGCGGAGGAAGAGCGCGCCGTTGCTCGCGTCCACATCGACCAGGATCCGACCCGGCCCCCGCTCGGACACCGTCCCCGAACCCCAGAAGTCGATGGCCCCCGAACCCTCATAGAGAACGGTGTACCGGCCCAAGGGGTAGTGTCCGCCATCGATGGTCAGCATGGGCGTCTCCGCGTAGCAGCCCGGCTCCAGCGCGGTGACCCAGCCACGCGCATCCAGGGATAGGGGAGGACCTTGCTCCCACCCCGCTCCCTCCCGCTGGCTGATCCAGGGGCGCGAGGTCTTGAAGACGTCCACGAAGGGGAGTTCCGTCATGTAGTCCGCTGGGCCCGATAGGTTCATCCCCAGGGCCGGCTGGCCCGGTGGCGGGTTCGTCTGGGCCAGGGGGGCCGTGCCCTGGAGGACGCTGAGGGAGAGGCAGAGGACGAGCAGAGAGAAGCTCTTCACGCGCATCACCCATTCCTTCGCACAGGCAGAGGAGGAGGCTATCCTCCTCCCAGTCAGAGTGCCCGTCCCGGCCCCCGTCCGCGCGTCCAGCCACTGCCCGGGGCCGCTCAGTTGGGGGCGGTGGTCTACGAGGCTGACGGGGAAGATCTCGTACGAGGCGAGGCGGCCGTCCTCGAACCGGGCTTTGAGCACCACGGACGCCATGGTGCTGGCGTCGGTGCCCAAGCCCACGAAGTTCCCCAGGCTGTAGACGACCAGCGCCCCATCCATCACCTCGACAGGCTGCAGGCAATGGGGATGGTGCCCGATGACGAAGTCGGCGCCCGCCGCCACCGCCTCGCGCGCCAGTGCGCGCTGGTACTCGGCCGGCATCGGCTGTCGCTCGATCCCCCAGTGGAAGGATACGCAGAGCACGTCCACGCTGCTCGCCGCACCGGAGATGGCCGTGCGGAGCCACCCGCTCATGGAGCCCACGGGATGGGCCGCGACACCAGGCGAGGACTCCCCCGCCGCGAAGTAGTCGGGCACGATGGTCGTCACCGCGAGGAACCCGACCTTCACCTTGCCGACCGTCACCTCACGCCGCGAGCGTGCGTAGGCCAGGTTCGGTCCCGCGCCCACAACTTTCACTCCGAGGCGGCTCAGGCTATCCACGCTCTCCACAAGCCCCTCGCCACGGTAATCCATGGCGTGGTTGTTGGCCATGGAGACTACATCGAAGCCGGCCAGCGAGAGGGCGTTGGACCAGCGAGGGTGAGCCTTGAAGACGAACTGCTCCTGGGCCGCGATCTGCTCGTCCGTCTTGCCGGGGGTGTGGGCACCGTGGGTGGTGAGGGCGCACTCCAGGTTGCCGAAGGTCACGTCCGCCGAGCGCAGCAGATCGCCCACATCGCCGAAGGGATCCAGCACCTGGCCCAGCAGGATATCCCCCACCGCCGCTACCGTCACCGCGTGGGACGGCGTCGTCTCGGGCACCGGCTCCCAGTTCTCCATGGGCTCTAGGGCCACGGCCACGGTCTGGCTCTGGCCCGTGGAGAGATCCAGGGGACGCTGTTGAGAGAGGTAGCCCGGCTTGTCGATGTGCAGGACAACGGGGTTGTCCTCTCCCCGAGGGGCTACGGGGAGATCGCAGGGGGTGGTGCCTCGCGCGAAAGCGGCCACCGCCCCCGGACTGACGAGGCGTACCGAAGCGCCGGGCGGATCGGTGGCGACGGACAAGACCGAGACCGTGGCGACGGACTGCTCCGGCCGCGGGCTGCCACGCCCTGCCAGGGCGAGGTACGCCACCGCGACCGCCCACACGACGAGGGCTACGAGTACCGCCATCCCTCTCGCCACGGCTTGAGGGTCACCGCCCTCCGGCATCGTCGATCCTCGGGACAGAGAATGTCCCCGCCTATAGATACCCCAGTTGGCGCAGCCGCTCCTTGACGTCCTCCAACTCCGCCTCCGTATACGGCTCCTCTTCCCGCTCATGGCTACTCGCCACGATGTCACGGAGCACGTAGACGACGAAGTCCGTCACTGAGTTGTAGCCGGCGCCCTCTATCAGTAGCGCGATCTTGTCGTAGAGGGGTCGTGGAATCTTGATGGTCACTTTGTTCCGGGCCGCGCTGTCGCCTGCCATCCTGCTCCCCCTCAGTCGCTTTCCCGAGAGTGTATCATAGCCCCGCGCAACCCTCGGCGCAGCCGGTACGAACTCTGGGCGGTACGCTTTGTCGATACTACTGGCAGAGGGACTGAAAGGGACACCCCCTATGCGGCAACGTGTGGTCATCGCGGGTGGCGCGGGCTTCATCGGCTATCACCTCGCCAAGCGCCTTACCCAAGAGGGCTCCGCCGTCGTGATCCTCGACAACTTCGCCACCGGCACCCGGCGCAATGCCTCCGACCTCGAGTGTCCCGACACCTGCCAGGTGATCGCCCACGACGTCTGCGGACCCATCACCGTTCAGGGCCCCGTTGACTATGTCGTCAACCTGGCATGCCCCGCCAGCCCTGTGGACTTCACCCGCGTCCCCATAGAGATCATGCGGGTCTGCTCCGAGGGCACCCTGAACCTGCTGGAGCTCGCCCTCCACAAGGGCGCCACCTTCGTCCAGGCATCCACCTCGGAGGTCTACGGCGATCCCGAGGTTCATCCCCAGGAGGAGAGCTACACCGGCAACGTCAACATCAATGGCCCGCGCTCGGTGTACGACGAGGGAAAGCGCTACGCCGAGGCCCTCTCCACGGCCTATGCGCGCAAGTACCGCTTGCCCGTGCGCATCGCGAGGATCTTCAACACCTACGGCCCGCGGATGCGCGCCGATGATGGTCGGGTCGTGAGCAACTTCATCGTCCGCGCCCTGCAGGGCCGGCCCTTGGAGCTGTACGGCGGCGGCCAGCAGACCCGCAGCTTCTGCTACGTGAGTGACCTCGTGGACGGCCTGATCAGGCTGGCGAACTCGGAGGCCGAGGGCCCCGTCAACCTGGGCAATCCGGCGGAGTTCACGGTCGCCGAACTCGCCGCTCTCGTGCTTGAGATGACAGGGTCGGCGGCCGGCACCATCGAGAGCCCGATGCTCCATCGGGACGACCCGAAACGCCGATGTCCGAACATCACCCGCGCGCGCGAGCTTCTGGGCTGGAACCCACAGGTCTCGCTCCAGAAGGGGCTTGAATCGTGCGTCCCGTGGTTCCAGGAGTGTATAGGTGGCTAACTGGGTTCGGAGGTAGCTTCAAGATGAACCGGAGGCCTTTACAGGCGCTTGCAGTTCTCTCGGTGTGCGCATTAGGCATCGCCTCTCAGGAGGCTAGTCGTCCCTACCCCACCGATGCCTGGCCCCTCCCCGACTCCCACCCCGTCCGCCCCGAAGCCGCTTGGACCCGCGGCCCCTGGCACGATCCCGGCTTCTTTCCCATCGGCGTCTGGCTCCAAGCGCCGCACAACGCTGACCGCTATCAGGTCATCGGAGTGAACCTCTATCTCGGCCTCTGGCAAGGCCCAACGGAGGAGCAGTTGGCGGCCCTGGAGGCGGCTGGCATGCCGGTCATCTGCGACCAGAACGCCGTCGGCCTAGCCCACCGCGACGGTCACACCATCATCGGCTGGCTGCAGCAGGACGAGCCCGACAACGCTCAGGCGATCCACGATCCTGAGACCGGCGAGATGACCGGTTACGGCCCGCCCGTGCGTCCGGACGAGGTGGTGTCGCGGTATGAGCAGATGAAGGCCGCCGATCCCACCCGCCCCGTGCTCCTCAATCTCGGCCAGGGCGTGGCGAACGAAGCCTGGATCGGACGGGGCTCCGAGGGCCGGCCCGAGGACTACGACACCTACGTCCGTGGGGGCGACATCCTCTCCTTCGACATCTACCCCGTCACCAACGGAAGCCTGCCCGAGGGCAGCCAGGCCCTGTGGTACGTGCCCAAGGGCCTGGACCGACTGCGATCGCTCTCCGGCGACGAGCGGATCATCTGGAGCGTCCTGGAGTGCACCCACATCGGCGACGCCGACGCCATCGCGAGCCCCGCGGAGATCCGGGCCCAGGCCTGGATGTCGATCATCCACGGTGCGACGGGACTCGTGTGGTTCGTCCACGAGTTCTCGCCGCAGTTCGTCGAGGCGGGCCTCTTCGAGCACCCCGAGCAGACCGAAGCCGTGGCCTCCGTAAACGCTGAGATCACGGCGCTGGCGGAGGTGCTGAACAGCCCCACTCAGCTGGGCATGGCCGCGTCGGAGAGCGCCGAGGCCGCCGTGCCCGTGGACCTGCTGTGCAAGGATCACGGCGGTTCGGTGTACGTGTTCGCGGTGGCGATGGAGGGCCAGCAGACGGAGGCCCGGATCCAGGTCCAGGGCGTGGCACCGGATGCCACCGTTGAAGTCCTCGGGGAGGGCCGCACGCTAGCGATGGGGGACGGCGCCTTCACCGATCGTTTCGATGGCTGGGGCGTACACCTCTACCGCATCGGGCCCTAGGGTTCTAGCCCACGTCCTTGCCCAGGAGGAGAGTGAGGATCGCCTTCTGGGCGTGGAGCCGGTTCTCGGCCTGGTCGAAGATGATGGACTGGGGCCCGTCGAGGACCTCATCCGTCGCTTCGCGGCCGCGCTGGGCGGGCAGGCAGTGCATGACCTGGGCCTCGGGATCGGCCTTGGCGAGCAGCCCCGCGTTGAGCTGGAACCACTGGTACTCGGCGGAGCGCTTGGCCACCGTCTCGTCATCGTCCTTGCCCATATCGAACCAGACGTCCGTGTAGACGATGCGGGCGCCTGCGACGGCCTCGACGGGGTCGGTGACGACTCGGATCCGTCCACCGGTGCTGACGACCAGGTCGGCGGCCTCCTGGACGATCTCGGGCCTCGGCGCGGCGTTGGGCGGCGTGCCGATGGTCAGATCCAGCCCCAGGATAGCGGCCGCGCCAAGGAGCGAGTGCGCGATGTTCGATCCGTTGCCGATGAAGCTGATGGGCACATTGAAGGTTCCGCAGTGCTCCTCAATGGTCATCAGGTCAGCGAGGATCTGGCACGGATGGTAGAGATCGGTGAGGGCGTTCACCACGGGGATGCGGGCATGCTCGGCCATGCCTGCCACGGAGTCGTGGTTGAATGCGCGGTATACGATGGCGTCGGCGTACCGCTCGAGGGTGTGGGCGGTATCCGCGAGGGTCTCGCCACGGGAGAGTTGGGAGCCTGACTTGGTCAGTTCGACGACCTGGGCTCCAAGCTCCCGGATGCCGACCTCGAAGGAGACCTTGGTCCGGGTGGACGGCTTTTCGTAGATGGTGACGACGGCGAGCCCATCGAGGGGCTTGCCCAGGGAGGGACTGCGACGGCGGGCCTTCATCTCCGCGCCAAGCGTCAGTACGCGCCGGCAGAAGTCCTCGCCGCTGTCGATGATCCTCAAGAGATCCTTGCCCATCGGGGTCCCTCCCTCTCTGGCGTGGCGAGCCCAGGGGCCCGCGGAAAAGGGACTGTATACGCCTTGGCGATGGGCGCGTCAACGACGAATCTGGGTGCGGCGGAGGCCGGACGGCCTTGAGGGGCACCCTGCGGTAATGGTCGGGGAGAGAGGATTTGAACCTCCGACCTCACGGACCCGAACCGTGCGCTCTACCAGGCTGAGCCACTCCCCGACCCGGGTGCATGCGTAGTGTAGAGGGGCGGTGCGGGGGCGTCAAGCACGGTCGCGTTGAGGATCCTCGGCGTCATCGGCGTCCTCCATCTGGGCCCCGTTGGCGAGCCGTTTGGCGAGCCGCGCCCGCAGGATGAGGTAGGCCACGTAGACGAGCACCAGCACCAGGGATGCCTTGAAGACGACATCCAGGTTAGCCATTATTGACTCGCCGAAGTAGAAGACGGCGAGGGCCACCAGGAAGAAGCGCATGCTGCGGCCGAGTAGGCCACCGAGAGTGAAGCCGACCAGGTTCACCCGGAAGACGCCGCCGGCGATGGCGAAGACCTTGTAGGGGATGGGCGTGAAGCCGGCGATGGCCACGGCCCAAGCCCCGTAGCGGTCGAAGAACCGCTCTACCTGATCGATCCTCTCGTGGTTGCGAACGATCTTGTTGAGGACCGGCCGCCCACCCCAGACGCCGAGGGCGTAGCCGATCCAGGAGCCGCCCACCGAGGTCAGGGTCGTCACGAGGGCCAGGAACAGGGCCCAGCCCACGCCTCGGTCCAGGGAGGAGCCGACGAGGGGGATGAGGACGGCGTCGGCGGGCACGGGGAAGAAGATCGCCTCAACAACGGAGAGGAGAATGAGCCCCCACAGCCCGTACGATAGGAACCACTCCGTAGCGTTCTGGAGCGCCTCCCTCAGCCCATCCATGAATTCCAGCCAGATCACCTGCTCCCAAGGTCCGTGCAACTACGACGGCGCGGTCACAATAGCCGACAGCCGCCGGCTCGGGCAAGGGGCGGCCCTGTCGGCGAGCCTACCTCAGAAGGGCCCGGACGGCGTACTGGGCGCCGGGGGGCGGGCTGGGGTCCAGGAAGCTGGCGCCCTGGGTGGCCCCGAGGAGAAGGGGCTCTGGATGTGTGCGTGAGACCGCGTACCCGGCGAAGGGAGCCCACTCCTGCCATTGGACTGCTACGCCCTCGAAGGGGTGGGTGCTCCAGGTGACGCGGTTGCCCTCCGCAAGCGTTTCCATGGACACCTCCCGCACGGGAGGGGGGGAGAAGGCGGCCATCGGGGCACTTCCCAGAGGCTGGTCATCGATGCTCTCGAGCCACGCGGCGAGAGTTGGCTCCAGGCGTGAGGACGCAAGGGCGGCGTACCCGCCGGCGCTCTCTTCCCACGCCCGAATCACGAGCACCCGGGCGCCCAGAGCGACGAGGGGACCGAGCCAGTCGACTGCGGCGTCGCCAGGCTCGGGGTCATAGGGTACATCGACGATGGCGCCCCAGGGCCCCTCGATAGGCGCACCGCCGAGGAAGTCGAGGATGTCGGCGACCGAGCCATCGAGCAGCACCAAGTCGCCCCTGCGTGGCGTGGTAGCGGAGGCGGCGATCTCCCGCCAACGCTGATCGGGCGGGAGGTGCACCACAGCACCGATTGCGATGTCGCTCGGGCACCCGGCCCGAAGGCGGGCGATATGCTCCTCGGCCCAGTCCCTCACAAGGATCCCGCGGAACTCGCTCCACGCCGCCCAGAAGGCCGGAGACGCGTCGGCGTCGCGCGGAGCGTCGAAGCCCGCGCTACCGGGCGGCGGGAGCAGGTCCATACCCTCAGGCACGGAGCCTTCTGAGGCGGGATCGTGGCATGCCAGGTCCCAGGAGCCGAACCGCGTGCCGAAGCGCGCGTTGAGGCTGGCGTTGCCGCCGGCAACGGCGTCTGGGGCGGGGTCATCGGAAAGGGCTGCGCCGCCCTCCCAG
>JAEAME010001566.1_pt1 | contig 15446 bp, 6 predicted proteins | sample 8958731 | NCBI WGS metagenome assembly JAEAME01 (sample SAMN16933194, study PRJNA681113) | bioreactor sludge metagenome | isolation source: anerobic bioreactor sludge (Control) | place: India:Bengaluru | collected 2018-10-24 | reverse complement strand
CCACGGCCGGGCATTCCATGCTGGCAAAGTATCATGCGGAAAACAGAATCCGGCGGTTGGAGCTGATCATAGCCGCCATCGTCAATGCACTGCCCGGCTTTATTTCACAGGGACGCAGTGTGCTTCCAGTGACGGTTCCGCTTTTGGGGATTTTTGGATTCGCCTATTACGGCCTGGTACTATTCGCCGACCTGGTGAAATCGCTGTTTCTTCTGACCGTGGGGCGATTTCTGCTGCCGGGTAAAGGTTTGGAGGAAGCGGAAGCCGCAGGGCAATCCCGGCGGTCGCGGCCGGATCTGAAACAAGCATTGCGCAATGCGCTTCAAAGCGCCCGGAAAACGGTGCCCAGGATTCTGATGACGATGGTTCCGGTAACATTCTGCGTGTTTGTGCTTATCCGCCTGGGTATCTTTGAATATGTCGCAAAACATCTGGGTGTGGTCTCGCGCTGTTTCCCTATTCCTGTAGAATCGCTTCCCATTGTTGCGACGCGCCTGATCAGCCCGATCGGCGCCTACGCGGTTGCCGGCAGCCTGCTTGAGAAGGGCGTTCTGGGCGGGCCGGCCATTGTGATGGCTTTAATGGTTGGGACGCTTTTGGCGACCATTCCCAACGTTCGTTATCTGGTTCCGTATTATTTCGGCATTTTTGGACCGTCCATCGGACTGCAATTGGTGGTTGTATCGGTGGTGACAAGAATTGCGGTATTTGCTTTGGTTGTGTTTGCCTTCGGATTGTGGATCTGAAATGCAAACGATGAAAGGAAAAGGATGGGAATGAATTGGGAGAGCGTGAGGAACGATCCCTATTACCGGGGCAGAGAAATTGAAGCCGGCGCCAGGCGGGCTGGATCGGTTGAAGCCTGGCAGGAATATGCATCACTCAAAGCAAACAAAGGAAGCTATGCGCTGGCGGCCCACGGCTTCCTGAGCGCCGCGCTGCTGTGCGAGAAGAAAGCGAATCTCGCGAAAGCCTTTGACCTGCTGGGCAAAGCATTTCAAAGCTCATGCCGTGCCGGGAGCAAGGATCTGGCGATGATCATTGCCTATCACCATGCCTCGCTGGCGGAACAGGCGGGCAAATGGGACATCTGCATTGAAGTCTATGAAAATCTCGGCAAATTCTGCGAAGAGCTGGGCAGCTACTTTCTTGCAGCGGATGCTTATGAACATGTGGCGGAAATCCTGGCGACTGCGGGCCGTGAGGTCCGGGACTACGTAAAACCAATTGAGCTCTGGAAAAGGAATGCAGATTACTGGCGTGAGAAGGGCCACGAAGACGACGCCCGATGGAGCGAACGCCATGCGGAACTCTATCAAAGTCTGACAAAAGGAAGCCCGGCATGATCGGTCTGCTCTTTCATGGACCCGAAGTCTTTGACAGCGGTTGGGCTCGGCGAATTCTTGAGGCACTGGCCGGTACGGACAGCATTCGTTGTATGCTCGCCGGAACGATGGGCAGAACTGCGGCCGTTGACAGCGGGCTGGGCGGGATTGAATATCGGGGTATGCAACCAAGCCAGATTCTCCGAGAACGGCAGGGCGAGGTGGACGCCTTTGTATTTGCCAACTTTGGCAAATCGGAAGCTGCCGGTCTTCTGCACGGCGCAATAATAACGGAGAAATCCGGTATAAAAATCCCGCTGCTGCAGGTGGAGTGTTCCGGACGCTGCTATGTTGAGTGGAATGAAGGTATGAACGCGGCAGTATTGGCAGTTTTGGAAAAGCTTGGGCTTCAGAGGAAGAATCGCATCGAGTATCAATCGGCCCTATGGGAGAGAGACGGCCGGATTTTTCGCAGACTTTCGACGGCATCCGCCGGGGAGTTCCTGCTGGTCGATGGAATCGTAATCGGCAAAGCCCTCGGCGGAGACGTGATCATTGAAGCATCCGGGCGGCAGATTGTCGGTGTACAGAATGCCGAGATCAAGGCGCATGGAATTGAAAAACTGCAGCGCCTCGGCGGCATTGATCTGAGAACGGCCAAGCTGGCCTCTGCCTCCAGCCTCCGGCGCACCGTGGTTTCACCGAAGACGGCCCAAACATTTGGAAAGGGGATCGAGTTTGTCGATCATGCGGGCATGCATATCTATGACAGGGTGCAGGGCCGGGAAGGCGTTGTGACGGTGGGCGATGATACCACAGCCATTGTCGGCGATATCCTCTATCGCTCGCAAATCCCCTTGATCGGCATTACGGATGGAGATCGCGATTCTCTCCTCGGAGATACGCGCTTCACGCCCGGCTCAACGGTGTTTGTTGTGCCGGAGGATGATCGCGCGGGTCTGAGGATCCTTGCGGAGATATTTCAAAACCAGCCGTCCATCGAGGATGATTTCGAATCGGTGCGCGACCGTATCACGACTCTGATCGGCGCGGATATCCTTAATCGCACCGATTATTAGCAGAATGGTCCCGAAATCGCTATCGGTATCGCCAACGAGATCGCAATGCGGCGGCTTATTCCGTTTAAAGAGAAAAAGCCGATTGCGATGACGAAGATATTGACTATTTCAGTTTGAAGCGCAATCCGGCCGTGATCGTTCGACCCGGTGTGCGGTAATACTGGTAATAGCGGCGATCGAGAAGGTTGTCGGCGCTGCAGCTCAGCGTCAGGCGGCTCTCAAATGTGTAACTCACCGATCCTCCCAATTCAAAAAACGGATCATAGGCGCCCGGCACTCCTTTGACGATGTCGCTATTGGTGTCGCTGCTGAAAAGCTTTCCCACATAGCGTCCGGTCAGCGCTCCCGTCCACTGCTTGCGCGATCCGATTGCTGTGAAAGAGGCCATGTGACGGGGTATGTAGGGAACCTGTTTCCCGACGGTCAGCGGCGCGAAATCATTGCGCACGATGATGGCGTCGTTCCAGGTGTAGGTCTGCTTTAGTTGCAGCCAGGACAAGGCGTTCTGCTGCAGGTCGATTTCCACTCCGCGGGTGCGGCTTTTGCCTGCATTCAGGAAGACGCGCGTTTTGCCGGTGGGATCAAGCTGCAGATCGGTGGATCTATAGATGAGTCCGCGCACATGGTTTTCGAAATAACCGGCATCCAGGTCCGCGAGAGTGCCGAACTTTTTGCGGACCCCGGCTTCCCAGCTAATCAGAGTCTCCGTTTTTAGCTCCGGGTTGGAGAGGTAAACGATGCCGGAACTGGAGCGCCAGGTGCGGAATAATTCATAAACGGAAGGGTTCCTGAAGGAATTGCCGACACCTGCGCGCAATACCCACCGCCCGGGACCTTCGTAGAGAGCGGACAGCTTGCCGGAGATTGAATCGGTGCTTCGGGATGCGTAGGAAATCGGCGCCGCACCGGAATAGGGCGTTGCTTTGCCGTCCATGCTCGACCAACGATCATAGCGTCCGCCTGCAATCAATAGAAGGCGTTTGAGGACACTTATCTGGTCCTGGATGAAAACCGCCTGGCTGGAATCCTTCCCGGAACTGAATGCCGTCTGAAGCAGGTGACTGTTGCGATCAGAGTAGTTGGAAACCGAATATTCCGACGAAGCGCTGCTGTTGCGCCGCATGCCGACGCCTGCCACGATGTTATGGCGGCTGGACGGTATCCAGTTCCATTGGGCTTCACCATGCCAGGAACGGCTTGGACGATCGGCAGTCGATCCTGAACCGCCCGCCACGGTGGCCGAAGCAGAGGGGGTGCTGAAATACTCCAAAGGCTGGTCGCTCATTCCTGCTGTCAATCGCAGATGGCTGCGGGAAGAAAGCGCATGGAGCAACTGGGCGCTGAAGAGACTGGATTCACCGCCTCCGGGACCGCCCAGAAAACTGCCCGTTGAGAGGGCGGCCCTATACAGGCCGTTGTCATTAAAGAAGACCGTTCCTTTATCGATCGGATTGCCCGCCGCATCCCTTAGCAGGCTCCGATACGCTTTGTATCCGTAGCCATAGCGTCGACGCAAATATTGAAAGGAGATCGTGGAATCTTTAGCCGGCGCATATTCGCCGCGCATCCATAGCGCGTGCTGGTTGTACCAGTTGTCTCCCTGTTCTCCCACGGCATAGCGCCGCGCCCCCGTTGTGCTGAGAACGGGAATTGCGCCTGTGACCAATGGGCCCGCGATGGCAGCCGCCGCAGATGCGGTTGCATAGACACCCTGAACCGGATAGCCGCCGCTCTGAAGCCTTTGATACCCGGCGCGTATGCCCAAACGGTTCCACCATCGATCGCTGAATGAAGCGGAATAAAGGACAGACCTGTTGGACCCATATTTTGCGGCAATATCTGCCTGCCGATGTTCCACCGGCCGGGTCATGATGTTTACCACGCCACCCATCGCGTTGCCGCCATACAAAGATGAAAACGGTCCTCGAACGACTTCGATACGATCAACCTCATCCACCGGGATCGTGCCCCATTGCACCGCGCCGTCATAGGCGCTGTTCATAGGCTGGCCGTCCAGCAGCACTAGAACCCGGGCTCCGTCTACTCCACGGCCGTTAAAACCGCGCATGCTTACGCCCATAGACGTATCCTGTGGCCCCTTTGTCCGGAAAGCATGAAGCCCCGACAGGAACCTCAGACTTTGATCCACCATCCATGAATCGGCGTTTTCAAGATCTTGCCGGGTAATAACGCTCGCCGAGGCCGGCGATTTTTCAAGATCAATCCCGGTGCGTGTTCCGGTTACCACAATCGTTGTCTGGATCTGGAAAGGCTTTTGTGGGATGGCCGCGCCTTCTGGATCCGGGGAAGGCGCCGGCGATGAATCCATCGTCGCCGGAATCTGCAGCAGGAACAGCAAGATCGCCAGATAGCTCATTTTTCAACTCCTCCTGTTGTGGTAACACGAATTGACAAATCGTAATACTATCGATGCCCGTCCTGCCAGTCAATGTATTTATTCGCCGCTCTTGTGTACAATGTCCCATGATCCGATCAGCCGGGAATATATGAGAATTCTTATAGAGGGCGCTCGCGAACATAACCTGAAGGGCATTCATGTTGAATTCGGTGGGGGATTGACTGTCGTTACAGGAGTTTCAGGTTCGGGCAAGACGTCTCTGGTGTTCGATACTCTCTATCATGAAGCCCGCCGGAGATTTCTGGAAGTCTTCGAGCTGGGCTCCCCCGGAGGGCGCCTGTCCCCGGCCGAGGTGGATTCAATCTCCGGTCTGGGACCGGCGGTAGCCGTCGGGCAGAACCTGCTTAACCGCAATCCCGCGTCCACGTTGGCCTCGGCCTCCGGTCTTCATCCATTCCTGAGGCTGCTTTACGCTCACTTTGGTGTGCGCACCTGCACCCGTTGCGGCAATCCATTATCGGTATATACGGAAGATGAGATCGTTGAATGCCTTGAAGAACTGGCGGGGAGCGCTCGGCTCAGAATCTCGGTCCCGCTTCTGCGTAACGTTGCCGGCAGCCATCGCACCCTGCTGGCGGCTTTAGCCGCAAAATTCGGCAGACCGCAGATTTGGGTGGACGGCCATCTCTGGCGAGGGAAAAAGCTCGAAGGCTCGCGTCCCCACGATATTGAGCTTCAGACCGCGGAAGTTAAACAACACGCGTCTGCGGCTCATTTGCGCGAGTTGGTGCAGCAGGCCGGAGCACTGGGAATTGCGTCTATTGTCGCCCGTTGGAACGGCGGCATGCGCACGCTTTCCGGCGCACCCGTTTGCGCTTCCTGCGGCGCCTGGTTCGGCGACTTGCGGCCGGCGGATTTCCACTCCACCTGTCCCTACTGTCGGGGCGCGGGTTGCAGCAAATGTTGCGCAACAGGATTGCCGCCCCATGCTGCTGCGGTACGCTGGTCGAATCTGTCGTTTCCTGAATTAATGAAACTGTCCGTGGATGAAGTGCAGCCGCTGTTTATAAATTCCGACAGTTCAGCCGCAACTCCCAGGCTTCGGAGCGAAATCACTCTCCGGTTGGAGGCGCTGCAGCGCGTCGGGCTTGGGTATATTGCGCTCGATCGCCCCTCGCCTTCGCTCTCGCGCGGCGAAGCCCAGCGTGTGCGTCTGGCAACAACCCTCATCAGCCGGCTGGAAGATATGCTGCACATTCTGGACGAGCCCACCGTCGGCCAGCATCCGGCCGATGTAAAACGTCTGCTGCCGGCCTTTCGAGAATTGCCCGGCCCGGTTGTTTTTGTGGAACACGAGCGGACCGCAACGGCAGGAGCCGATCGCGCCATTGACATCGGCCCGGGCGCAGGGCGCCAGGGCGGGCAAATCGTTTTCTGCGGCACTCCGAAGGAGCTCTGGCATGCGGAAACGGCTACCGGCCGCTATTTCAGCCTGCGAGATCGCATTCCGTTCCGCGTTAAGCGGACTGCGCCGGTCGGATTTATCACCATCAAAGGCGCAAATCTGCGCAACCTGAAGGGCATCGACGTGCCCATCCCTTTCCAGAGGCTGACCGTGGTTACAGGAGTTTCCGGGTCCGGCAAAAGCACGCTGGTCGAGGACGTGCTGGTTTCCTCCCTGATTGAGGGCCGATCTATCGGTTGCGTCGAAATTGAAGGCCCTCGCCCGAAGCCGGTGATGGTCGACCAGTCTCCGATCGGCCTGAATCCGCGCTCCAATCCTGCTACCTACACCAGGCTGTCGGATGTCGTCCGGGATTTGTTCGCAGCAGCGACGGGATTGTCGCCATCCCATTTCTCATTCAACCGTCCCGAGGGTGCCTGCCCGACCTGCGGCGGGCTGGGATCCATAGAAGTAGCCATGCGATATCTTCCGGCCGCGTGGATTCGCTGCGCGGAGTGCGAGGGGCGGCGTTTTACTGACGAAGTGTTGGCTGCAAAAATACAGGTTGCCGGACCGGAATTATCGATTGCCGACTTCTATGAGCTTTCAATCGTCGAGGTGCGCAAATTTTTTGTTTCCACCTCTTCGCTTGCATCGGCAAAACGGCAGACGGCACTGAATATTCTGGATGCGCTTTGTGATATCGGCCTGGGGTACCTTTCACTGGGACAGCCCTCTCCAACGCTCTCCGGCGGGGAGGCGCAACGCGTGAAGCTGGCGCGCTATCTTGGGAAAAAATCGCTCGGCAAAGAGCTGCTGGTGCTCGACGAGCCCACCACGGGCTTGCACCCTCAGGATCTCGCCGGACTGATCATCGTTCTCAACCGCCTTGTGGACGCAGGAGCTACCATCGTCATAGTGGAACACAACACCGACATCATGCGCGCTGCCGACTGGATCGTTGACCTGGGACCGGGCGCGGGTCCGCGAGGCGGACGATTGCTCTATGCAGGCGAGCCGGAAGGCTTGCTGAAAGCATCGGAATCGCAAACCTCCCGAATGCTTCAGGCTGAAAGCTCTCTACCCCCAGTTCCTGTTCCGCGCCCGAAAAAGCGGGCGGTGCAAAAATCCATATCGATTCGACGGGCGCGTGTCCACAATCTGCAAGATGTCTCGGCAGATATTCCAAAAGGGAAACTCACCGTTGTGACCGGGGTGTCCGGATCGGGGAAATCCAGCCTGGTGCATGATGTTCTGGAGAGCGAAGCGCGGCGGCGGTTTCTGGAGACATTGAGTTTGTACGAGCGGCAGGGCATCCACGAAGGACCGGAAGCAGAGGTCGAATCGGTGTCGGGACTCGGCGTGGCTTTGACGATCGGTGCTGAGCGATTGGTGTATTCGCGGCGGGCGACTGTCGGAACCGCAACAGAGATCAGCCATCACCTGGCCGTATTGCTGGCCACCATTGGCCGGCGCAAATGCCTGGAATGCGGTTCTGAAATGAAGCGACGCATGGAATGGATCTGTCCTGAGTGTGGGACGCAAGCTCCGCTGGCAGCTCCCAGGCATTTTACGTCCACGACTTACTCGGCGGCCTGCGTGAAGTGCAACGGGATCGGGTCGGTGCAAATACCCAATCCGAGCAAGCTAATCATTCACCCGGAAAAACCGCTGGTTGAGGGGGCTATGCATTCGCCGGGCTTTTTCCCAAACGGCTATTTGGGCAAGCCCTTTAATGGCGGCTACTACCTGCTGCAGGCACTGGGCGATCACCATGGATTCGATCCGCACAAAACTCCCTGGAATGAAATGTCGGAGGCAGCCCGGCACGATTTTCTGTTCGGCTCTGATGTCACCCTGACCGTGCACTACCGGAACCGCAAGGGCCAGTCTCGTATTTACCCGTCGAAATTCCCGGGCTTTTACGGCTTTATCCGCGATTGGGATGTGGGCGGAACGTATACCGGCAATACTCCTTGTCCGGCGTGCCACGGTGCCCGGCTACGGCCGGAATATCTGGCGGTGAGACTGAATGGCTTCAATGTACACGAGCTCTCCGGGATGACGCTGGGGGAGTTGAAGCGGGTGATGGCAGCCGTTAAATCAACTCCCCGGGATTTCTCGCTGCTGACGGTTCGTCGTCGCCTGGATTTTCTTACACAGGTTGGCCTGGATTATTTGCACCTGGGTCGCATTGCCGGAACACTATCGGCGGGCGAGGCTCAGCGCATCCGGCTGGCAGGCGTTCTGGGCAGCGGGCTGACATCACTGACTTTGCTGTTGGATGAACCCACTCGAGGATTGCATCCCTCGGAGGTGGATGCACTGCTGAGAGCGTTGAAGATGCTGCGTGATGACGGAAATACGGTGGTGGTGGTGGAGCACGATCCCCAGGTAATGAGGGCGGCGGATTATTTGATCGATATGGGGCCGGGAGCCGGCCGGAGCGGCGGCCAGGTCGTTGCTCGAGGAACTCCTGAAAAGGTTGCCCGGGCCGGAACCTGCACCGGACGCTGGCTGCGCGGCGAATGGAGGCTGGAGTTGCGCGAGCGCCGGCAACCGCAGAACTGGTTCACCATCCGGGGAGCGCGCGCCAATAATCTGAAAGGTGAAAGGATTGATATCCCCCTTGGCGTACTGGTCGGCGTATGCGGTGTGTCGGGATCCGGCAAGTCTACGCTGGTGACCGATACCATCGGGCGGGCGCTGGCGCCCAGGAAACATACAACTTCTGTGGCCCACGAGCCTATAGATCCAGGAGAACATGACTCAATCGAGGGGGCTCCGTTCCGCGCCCTCGTGGTCGATCAGTCCAAAGCCGGGCTGCGCAGTCCGGCAACGTTTCTGGATTTAGTCCGGCCATTGCAGTCGTTGTATGCGGCTAGTCCGGATGCGCTTGCTCTCGGTTTGGGCGAAGAGCAGCTTGCGGCGCGTTGCTCCGCTTGCGGCGGGCGCGGCACGATCTCGATGGACATGACCTTTCTGCCGGATGTGCATGTGCCCTGCGAGACCTGCCGCGGCACGGGGTATATCGCCGAAGCCTGGGAGGTACGCCTGAAAGGGCTGGCACTCCCGGAGGTCTTCGGCCTGACGCTGGATGAAGCCTACGATCTCTTCCGGGATGAAGAGCGGCTGATGCGGCCATTGCAGGCGGCGCGGGACGTGGGGCTGGGTTATCTTGTGTTGCGCCAGCCGGGTTATGCGCTTTCGGGCGGTGAAGCCCAGCGTCTTAAGATTGCCGCCGAGTTGTGCAGGAAAACAACGGCGGGCGCCCTGTATATTCTGGATGAGCCGACAATCGGCCAGCATGTAGAAGATGTGCGGCGCTTGATCGGCGTTCTCCACCGGCTGGTCGACGAGGGAGGCTCGGTGATTGTTGTAGAACACCATCTTCATATGCTGGCATCCTGCGATTGGCTGATGGAGCTTGGTCCCCGGGGCGGCGCGGATGGCGGCCATGTTGTTGCAGCCGGCGCTCCTGAGAAAGTGGCGGCGGGCAAAAGCCCCACCGCAGCCTTTTTGAAAGATACATTGTCGCATAGGATAGGCGTATGACCTGGCTCCCACTGCTGCTTGCCGATCCATCTCCCTGCCTGCGCTGGCTGGTACTGCGCGACCTATTTCACCGCCCGGCCCATGATCCCGAGCTTAAAGAGCTGGCTCCGCAACGGGAGTCCGATCCGATTGCCGCAGAGCTTCTGGCATTGCAGCGCGACGACGGTTCCTGGCAAGCCGGAAGCGAGCTTATACGGACGACAGCCTTCGCACTGGCGCGCCTGGGCTATCTGGGATTCGACGGCACTCATCCCTCAATCGCTCGCGCTGCGGAATTTCTGTTCGACAAGCAATTGCGCGACGGCTCCTGGCCGCTGGGAAAATTCGATGCCAAAGAGGATGGCGATCGTGAGTTCTCCGGCAAGGAGCATTATTCAATGATCCCGCTGCAAACGGCCTTTCCCTTGCGCGCTTTGGCGGCCTGCGGCTACGAGCGCGATCCGCGCGTCGAGCGGGCCTACGAGTGGTTGCTGGCACGGCGCCTGCCGGACGGCGCCTGGCCTACAGGCATTTCTGCCGGCGTTTATGGAGGCGTGGGCGGCTACCGGCGGCTGGCTCATTCCCGTTGGGGCTGCCGTGCCAACACCACCGGGGCGCTGATTTGTCTTGCGCTGCACCGCGAACGCCGCATGAGTGAACCCGCCCGCCGGGCTATCGATCACCTATTGGGGCGCGAAACGCATGATGCGCATGCAGTCGGTTACGAAGTGGCTCGCCTTGCCGGCGCTGAAGCGCCGCGCGGCTTTCTGACATATTTCGCCCGCTTCGATCTGGCGCTGATACTCGATTTGTGCGCGCGCGTGGAGATCTCGAAAGAGGATCCGCGGGTGGCTGATCTGATGTCCTACCTGCTATCGCTGCGGGGAAAATATGGCTTATGGGAATACAGCCGTCGGCCTCAGGTCTCTCGCTGGCTGACGTTCGACCTCATGCGATCCATGGCTTGTCTCGATAAGAAGAGCGGCTGGATCGGGCAGGAGCCGCGTACTCCCTTCCGCCCCTATCCAAAAGGGAAGAAAACTTCTCTGTAAAACGCAAAGAAGTCATAGACAAGCTTCGTCATTCTCTTTTATAGGCGTCTTGAATCGCTCATACGGCGGGCGCCTGAACAATTCCGGAAGGGAATACGGGAAGGCATAAAAAAGCCCGCATTCACTGCATAGGCTGGAATGCGGGCTGGAAGGATAGGAAAATCAGAAGTCGATCCTAATTCGCGCCTGGAAGGAGCGTTGACCGGCTTTGGCGTTCAGATCGCCGACGTAAGTTGTGTTGCCTGCAAGATTCAAGGTTGGGTTGCTTGCATAATAGGTGATTGCTCCCGGAGTCGTTGCAGTAGCGCTTCCTCCCGGAGTCGGATGGTTGAAGATGTTCGTTACATCCACGCGGAACTGCAGGTTCTTGCCTTCGGTAATTCTGATGGCTTTGCTGAGAGCCATATCAATGTTCCAACTGCCAAGACCGTAGATCTTGTTGAACCCGAAGTTGCCGCGAGTCCCGGGAAGAGGATTCTGCAGTATGATGTTGTCGTTTTCATCTGCGGCTGCAAAAAGGGTGCATTGTGCATTGAGATTATCCAGGGAGGTGACATATCCGAAGCCCGTATTATTACCCGGATTCCTTTGGGGATCGTTGACGAACTTGATGGAATTATGGAGGATATTCCCCCGAGCCTCCCCCTCCGGCCAATAGTATCCCACCTTATCCCATGGGAAATCCCCAACCAGATCGGGTACGCCGGTGCCATAAAGCATTGACACCGTCGACGTCCAGTTGATCGGGGTTCCGCTGCTCGCGCTCGCAACCCAGCTCATCTGCCAGCTTTCGAGGAGGCGGGAAACAAACCCATGATTGCTCTTCAGAAACATTCCTTTGGGTCCAAATGGCAATTCAAATGTTCCATAGGACGTAAATACATGCCGGCGGTCGTTCGACGTGACTGTGTAATCAGCATCAAAATCCCGTGGATCGGTTGGGCCGCTTCCGCTGATGCCGAGACTTTTGCTGAGGGTGTAGGACGACGTCATGCTGAATCCGGCCGTCGGCCGCAGGGTGACCTGCGCCTGCATGGAGTGGTAGTTTGTATAGCCCCTGTTGCCATAAATACTCACCGAGCTGAATTGCGGATTGGCAACGATGAAGTTCTCGTCGAATCCGGCAGTCCTGAGCAGCCATCCATTATCGGTAGTGCCCTTAGGTGCGGTGGGATTAGCATACGAGCTTATGGCGCTGGCCAAACCCGAATAATTCCCGTTGGCAAGCATTCTTCTGAGCTGGACGCCGGCAACAGAATATGTCGAAGTCCTCAAGTGTTTTGCTCCGCTGTTGGCGCCTCTGACCGGCGCAAAAATTTCGTCGAGCAGAGCGGTTGCGGGATTGGCATCGTCGCCATATCGTGCGGCGTTAAACGCTTCGAGCAATCCATTCGTCAGGAAATTAGGAGTGTTGATGTCGAAGTTGCTGGAGCTCTTTCGGGACAAGGTGCCGATGTACTTGAGGTCTACCGTCAGTTTGGTGCCGATGTTGCGCGTCAGCGACATTGTCAGATTGTGAATATAGGGAGACTGGTAATCGCTGTCATATGCGCTGATGCTCTGGGTCCGGTCCGTTAGAGGGAACGGTTTCATCGGAGTGACTGCTTGCGGCACCGGGATGAGACTGGATACATTGGCCAAGTCAATATACTGATTGCTTATCGTATAGGTGTCGGCATACGTGCTGCCCGGAGGATTCGCAATAATAGGTTCGACAGCGGCTGCCCGGCCCGTTTCCAGGTAGCTGAGTTGATATCCGCCGCGCAAGACGGTTTTGCCCGCCCCCAACCAGGGAAGTTGCAGGGCGAAGCCGACCGCGGGACCAAAGTTGTTGAAGTCGCGCGAATAGGGCCTCTTATCGGGATTAGGCGATTCCGGCCCGACAAAGATCAACTCGGTCAAATCGTCGCGCTCGCCGGGCTTCCAGAAGGCTTCATCCCAGCTTCGTCCGGAAATTCCATAAGCAGCCCCAGGGCCTCCCTTCAATCCGACTGTCATTCCATCCTTATAGAACGGCACGCCGTAATATTCCCAGCGCAAGCCGAGGTTGAGCGTGAGAATATTCGACACCTTCCAGTCGTCTTTGAAGAAAAACGAGAACTCTTTCTGCTGGAAGTCCCGAATTTTCGTGGTTTCGGTAAGCGGATCGTTCCACGAATCCAGGTTTTCGGGGGAATTAATGAAAAAGTTCTGGTTTACAGAGCCCAACGATCCAGCAAGCAAAGATAAAAGATTTTGCATCCGCAATTGGTTTCCCGTTTGGGTTCCATTCAGACCGGGCATGTTTGTGCTGTTGATCCCGGTTACCTGGAATGCCGCTTGCGTTGGGTCGCCGCCTCTGGCTATTGGAAGTATGGAATTGAACACAGTGGTGCCATTGACGGAGCCCTTCGATCTGGTGAGGCGGAGTTCTCCGCCCATCTTAAAGGAGTGCGCGCCTTTGGTCCATATAAGCGTGTCGGAATATGTCCACCTGGGACTTGAATCGCGGTTCGTTGTCGTGAGTAAACCATTCCACCGGCCTCCGATAAAATTGCTATTGCCAAGATTGAAGGCCGTTCCTCCAGTTCCGACATTAACCACCAATGGGAGTCCATTAACGGTGTTCAGGTACTCGCGGAGTTGCTTGCCGGTTTCCGGATTATCCAATGGTCCAAACATGTTCGTTCCGGTTCGTGCCATTCCGAAACGAGCTTCGTTGAGCAGATTGGATCTCAGAGTTGAGGTGAAGTTCACTGTCAAGACCTGAGGACGCCTCTCGGCAAATCCTCCAAAACCGTTGGGCCAAACGCGGAGGTTGTTGTCCGACCAACCCTTTTCATAGCTCCAGGAGCCATTGATTCTGTGGCGGTCGTTAAAATTGTGGTCGATTTTGATGTTGAACTGCTTTCGCTGATTATATTCACCGACATTATACATATTGTCGTTCCCACGAAAGCTGCGAGTCCAGAGATGGGCGGCAGTGTTCAGGCCGTCTCCGGCTTTGTCGTAGTTATTTGCAGGCGGCATAAGATTAAGGAAATCGCTTGTAAAGCCGGTCGAATCTCCTACAAATCCTTCGCCGTCAACCGCTTTTCGATAGGTATCCCATCCGCCGCCCGCTACGCCCGTCGCGGTATCCACGATCGCATTCGAACAATCCTCCGCCATCGTAGAGGCGTTTTGGACTATACCAAACACGCTGGCATAACGAAGAATGCCATTGTGAGGCTCCCAGGTGTCTTTATGTGAACCGTCTGCGTTGAGCATGGAAGGCAGCAGCGCGGGCGGGGCCACCGGGTTTCCAAAGGCATCGACGGACGCATAACTGGGTGCGCTGCCGGTAAGCGCTGTTGCACTATTATAGAGGCCGTTGCTCCAATTGTCATAGTACCTGAAGATGCCTTTTCGCGCACAAGGCGTCAACACCATCGGCGTAGAGGTGTCTCGGCCGCGGGCAATTTGGCCGTTCCACAACGCAAAGAAAAACGTCTTGTTCTTGACGATCGGCCCGCCAGCGTTCAACGTGTACTGATTGATATTTCTCCAGTTTTTCGTTTTGGGAATTGTTCTATTAAGCGACCACTGGTTGGAGTCCAACGCCGAATTCTGGATCTCCCAAACCGCGCCGCCGTGATAGGCATTGGTGCCGGATTTTGTCAGAATTTGAATCTGCGAATTGCCGCGACCCATCTCGGCATCGACCGGCGCCGTGACCATGCGGAATTCACTGACCAGGTCGGGATTGATCTGTGTGGGCGCGTGGATGCCGGCGGGGTATCGCGCATCGCTGACATTAACGCCGTCGCGCTGAATGTTGAGATTTGTAATGGAGACGCCGGCGATGGTCGCCTGGTTGGCGTTGTTTATGAAATCGCCGGTGGGGATGTACGCCGATGTGACCCTGACCAGATCGAGCGCATTGCTGTTCACCAAGGGCAAGGCCTGTACGGAATTCTGAGCGAGCACCTCGCCGGAGGAGGAGCCGGATTCCAGCAATACCCTTTCCGCCGCAACACTGACTTCAACGGATTGGGTGATGCCGGCCACTTGCAGCTTGAAATTCAGACGAACCTGAGCCGCGTTTCCAAGCGCGACATCTGTGAAGGTCTGCGTCTGAAATCCGCTTTTCTCTGCTGAAACCTTGTATGCGCCCGGCAGCAGGCTGGGGAAATTATAAACTCCCGCGTTGTTGCTGATCGCCGTGTTTGCAATTCCGGTTGCGACATTCGTTGCCGTCATCTTTACGCCCGGCACGATTGCGCCCGTATCATCGTTGATGGTTCCGCTTAAGCTGGCAAAACTGGATTGACTGAAAGCCTGCGGCGTTAAAACAAGGATCGCCAGCAATGCAGTGAAAACTATCAATCGCTTCATGTTTTTATCCTCGTTCTTGAATTGTCATAAACAAATGGCATCCGGACGCATCTGCGTTGCGACGCACACTCCTCTCCCATCGCACTCGCGCCCATTTGCGCATCCCAACCGATTTTCATCAGTAACGCAGGCGCTTTCACCTGTGAACCGATGAAAGACATTGGCCGTTTCAGGAAATGTGAACCGTCCGCATCGTGCATTCGATTGTACCGCCCGCGGCGTCTCCGTCGAGTGCGCCGCAATGGCCATGCTCGCCTCCCAAGCGTTGCAGGCATTGGGAAGCGCCCCTTCAAAATA
>JAEAME010001565.1_pt1 | contig 15449 bp, 17 predicted proteins | sample 8958731 | NCBI WGS metagenome assembly JAEAME01 (sample SAMN16933194, study PRJNA681113) | bioreactor sludge metagenome | isolation source: anerobic bioreactor sludge (Control) | place: India:Bengaluru | collected 2018-10-24 | reverse complement strand
TGAGGAAGGGTGGGCAGGGTCGAGGACCTGCGTCTCAGCTGATAAAGTGGGGTTTTTGTGTGGCATATTACGCTTCTCCTCTGTATTAGAACGTATGTTCTATTTACTGGCAAGTGTAGCAAAGTTTGGAACAAAAGAAAAGGGGTCAAAAGCGGAACTTTTAACCCCAAATTTTCCCTTTTCGGAACTTTTTGAATCTGTTTTTGATATACTGTCAGAAAATGGAGGATGCTATGCGCAGGAAAGATCGTGAAATGAATGCAGAGTTTGGGCTGGAGGTGATCGACCGGGCTGAATTTGGGGTTTTGAGCCTGGTGGACCCTCAGGGCGAGGTTTATTCCGTGCCCCTCTCCATCGCCCGCGATGGCAGCCAGCTTTACTTTCACAGTGCCCGGTCAGGATTTAAAAACACCCTGTTGAAAGAAGGAAAGCAGGTCAGAGTGGTTTTTGTCAGCGATGTACGCGTACCGGAATTGTTTGAAAATAGCAAACTCGATCAGATCCTGGTTTTTTTGAAGGGTATCTAGATGCTTGGATCAAAGTTCATCAACAACGATTTCTACTCCGCCACTGTTACCGGCAGGATCGCACTCGAAGAAAGCGATGAGGGCAAGCTGCATGGGTTGAAGGTCATTTGCGAAAAACTGGTACCGGCAAAAATGGCATATTTTGATGCGGCGGCTGCCCATGCTCTGGCGATTACCGCGGTATATCGGATTGATATCGAAGAAATCACTGCCAAACGTAAGAAATTCGATGCGAGCGGCGAGGAGATGAAATTCCAGCGGATGGAATGACAACCAACACGGAAGACTGATCGTGGTATGTGTGATAAACCCCCTCCAGCGAAGCGGAGGGACTGCTTGCGCGCCGTAGGCGTGGGATTGAGGGGGTGGGTCTTGAGGTATTTGTTATGTTTTACCCTCAGATGTTCGGCAAATTCCGCCCATTTTGCTTCAGCCAAAGTCTTCGCTTTTGAAAATCGGGCATCATCTGTTCAAGAAAACCCCAAAACGCCGATGAATGATTGTGATGACGGGTGTGAGCCAGTTCGTGCACGACCACGTATTCGAAGGCATCTTTTGGTACCATAGCCAGCCGATAAGAGAAATTGAGCCCGTTTTTAGCGCTGCAGGAACCCCAGCGTGTCTTTGCGCTGGTGATACGCAGGGCGCCAACGGTAAGCCCCCAATTTACCGCGTATTGGCTGATATAGGCAGTCGCCAATCGGCGGGTCTCTTCGCGGTAGAAGTCTTTGAGCAAATCAGGTGCCTGATCAAGCTTGTCCCTTTGCAGTAAAAAGCCCTTCTCTGTGCTGAAATTCAACCCGTTCTTGACCTTGTCAACAAGTTGCAGCTTCCAAAAGTGTCCCAGGTAAAGGAATTGTGCGCCATCATGGTATTGCTGCTTTTCTTCACCCGAACCGTACCTGACCATGCGTGCTTTTGCCTGCTTGATCCAGTCGGCTTTCTGCCTGACAAAAAGTTCGATGGATTGCTTTCGGGTCCCTTTGGGAACTCGTACGATCACCCTGCCCCCGGGCTTGACCTCGATTGCCATCGTCTTTCGCTGGCTGTACTTGATTTCATCGATCAAATCATGCATCCCCTGATTATAGCCGGAGAACGTGCCGTCACCCCTGTTTTGATCGTGCCAGTCTCTCTCGCAGTTGATCGTGCCGGCGTCCACGCCGAGCATGTGATCTGACCGCCAGGTCTCCTTTTTTTATATCAAAACCCTCACCCCCGTTTCGCTTCGCTCACGGACCCTCCCCCGATTGGGGGAGGGCTTAAGTTGATCGTGCCGGCGTTTGCACCTCGCCAACCATTCTGGCTGGTATCAAGTACAATTTCAAGATATGTTCGACATTAAAAATCAGAAAATCATCCTCCTCGCAATCACCCTGTTGCTACTCCTGAGTGCCTGTTCCGGGTCTTCGGGCAAAAGTCTGGCGCTCGAGGATTACCGCGATCCAGACGAGCGTTATACCTTTGCCATCCCTGAAGGTTGGGAAACGAACGTTGATGACCAGATGCTGACAGTGACTGCTCCAGGATATTCAGGCAGCCAGGAAGAAGTCGTCGTGAGGATCTACACCTCCCCCACCAATACCACCGATACCGCCACACACATCGACCTTGCCAAAAAACAGATCGAACCCTTCCTCACTGCGTATCTTGACGACGAGTACGAAGTGGTCAACGAAGGAAGCGCACGCGTGGATAAATATCCAGCCATGCTGCTCGATTTCGCCAAACCCCACGACGACAGCTATATGCTGGGGCGGGTTGTGATCGTTGCCATGCCTTTTTATGTGCTGGTTTTTCTCGGAACCGGGGTGGAAGCCGATTGGGAAGCTTTCTTGCCCACATTCCGGGAGATGCTTGACCGATTCAGCCTTGTTAACCCTGCGGAACCCGAAGAATAGACATGCATACCTTGCGTCCTGCCAGTTCTGTGATTTTGTGTTTCCTGGTCTTAACAATTTTCACAGCCTGTCAATACCAACCCAGCAGCCTGGCTCGCACAGAAATCCCTTTGTACATCCCGCCGACAGCCAACCCAGGTACATCCGTGCCAGTCGGCACCTCAACCCTGGCAGCAACCCTTGCTGCGGTAACCACAGCAGTCAACACACCCACTCCTGAGACAAAGGAACAGCAGGAATGTCAGCTCTCAACTGACCCAGACTATGGCTTTTCACCTGACAACCCCATCCAGGTGGGCAGTAACCACTTGAGCGATGGTCCTGACCGTGAGGTGATCTACCTGCTCACGCTGCGGGGACCCAATGGAGAAGAGGTTTTCTACACCCGTCAATCGCCGAAGTTCAACCAGGCAGACACCATTGTTGATCCTTACCTGATTGAGTATGACGGCATTATTGAACCGCTGATGCTCTACTTCGATCTCTATCACTACGCCCCGCTGCTTGTTCCGCTTGGCTTCACCTGTGAGGCAGTATTTCCAATCCAACCTCCCCAGGAATAATTCATGCATCGAGTCAGCTCCATTTTTCGCCGTTATCCTTTCCAATTTTGGTTGATGTTAATGGGGCTTGTCATCTCCACTACCGGCACGACCATGGTCTGGCCTTTTCTGACCATTTATGCTTCTGAGAAACTGCTGCTTCCTCTGGCGGCGGTGACCAGCCTGATGACCTTCAACTCGGTCTCCGGTTTTGTGTCTTCGGTGATTGCCGGTTCACTGGTCGATCGTTTCGGACGTAAGGGCATGATGGTGATCGGTCTTTTTGGGATGGCAATTGTCTACCTGGGCTACATGCCTGCCAGAGAATTCTGGCAGTTTGCACTGCTCATGTTGCTTTCAGGATCTTTCAACCCACTTTATCGGGTTGGAACAGACGCGATTGTGGCAGATATGATCGAACCTGAAAACCGCACTCAAGCCTACAGCCTCGTTCGCATGGGTCGCAATGTGGGTGTTGCGCTTGGTCCCATCCTGGGTGGATTGGTGCTTTCCCGCTCTTACAACATCGGCTTTATCACCGCATCCATTGCACTGACCTTCTTTGGATTACTGACCATTTTCTTCCTCAAAGAAACCTTGCAGCGCGATCCAAATCGACACCATGACAGCCTGCGCGATCAGCTGCGGGTGATCTCCGAAGCTCTGCGAAACAAAGCCTTCTCGCGCATGGTGGGCTCCTTTACTCTGATGGAAATCTGCGCTACGCTGATGTGGGTCGTTCTGGCGGTTTACATCAAGCAAAATTACGGTATCGGGGAAGCCCAATATTCCTGGATACCCACCACCAATGCCCTCATGGTGATTTTTCTGCAGGTGCTGATCACCCGCCTCACACAAAAACATTCTCCAACCAGGGTGATGCCTGTTGGAGCGGCTTTTTATGCTGTAGCAATGCTGCTGGTCGCCTTAAGCGGTAATTTCTGGGGCTTTCTGCTGGCGATGATCATTATGACCTTTGGAGAATTGATCACCGCGCCAACCGCTACGGCTTACGTTGCTAATCTGGCACCAGCTGACCAACGCGGTCGCTACCTTGGTTTGTTTGGGCTTGCCTGGTATTTCGCTCTCTCAATCGGACCGGTGGGCGCGGGTTTTCTCTCAGACAATATCAGCATCCATGCCCCCTGGTTTGCTGGGGCGATCGTTGGTGTGATTTCCGTTTTGTCTTTCCTTAGTTTGCGAAGATTGGAAACCCAAAGCGCGTAGGGAACGTGCACCGCGCGTTCCACCTGCAGCCTGTAATCGAGTTCCTCCGTGGACTCCAGTCCATGAAAGGCGTTTGACCATTGGTCTCCTTTTATTACCTACCAGTTCCGCAACCCTCGCGCCCGTTATGAACACCAACGTGTTCCTTACAGACCGATGTGAGTTGAACTCACTCGGTCTAGTCGCTACGCTCACGGACCCTCCCCCTCTTGGAGAAAGGCTTAAGCCTTGATCGCACCGGTGTCACCGCAATGTACTCGAATTGAAAGGAAAGCCCCATACCGTCAAACACACCGGCTTGACAAACCAGGTCTTTCTTTGGATAATAGATCATATGTTCTATTATGAGATGACCAAATGACCCAGGTTTTCGTTTTCAGCGACAAGGATACCTTCCAGGTGCTCACCTACCCGGAGAGCCCTGAAGAGATCGTGCATACGATCAACAAGGGTGACTGGCAGTCATTCCTGGGCTTTAACCCTAATCCCCAGCATGCATGGGAGGCGATCCGGGTTGGCAAAATGGTGATCATTTACCCGCCCATTCCGGCAGATGATTACCCAAAAATTATCCTGTCCCCCAAGGAATACCAGGTGCTTCAGGCTTTGTGTTCAGGGCTTACGAACGATGAAGCCGCTTACAGCCTGCGCATCACCGCGAGAACCATGCGAAAACGAACCTCTGTATTACGTTTAAAACTGAATGCTCGCACAATTGCTGAATTGACTGCAAAAGCTACAGCCCTGGGGTTGGTTAAAGTAGACCTGGATACTATCCCTGATTAAGTCTGGATCATGAATCTTTTTGAACGCGTTCCCACATGGTCTTCGCGACCGTGAAGGCTGCTTCCGGGTGCCCGATCAGGCGGGAAGAAGCTGCTGTCCTTATTAACTGTTCCTGCCCGTTTTTCAGCCAAAAATCGACCATGGAAGCAAACTCACCCGCGTTCTCAACAATCGCTCCTGCCTGGTGACTGGTGACGTAGCGCACATTGCTTTCTTCCTGACCAGGAAGAAAATCGACCAGCAAGACTGGCAAGCCTGCCGCCAATCCTTCAGAAAGGATCAACCCGCCGGCCTTGGTCACCAGCAAATCGGACGCCAGCATCCAATCAGGGACGTTTTCCACAAAGTTCTGGATGACAATCGGAAAATCAAAATGATCTTCCTGCAGAGATTGATAGAGGTCATCGTTTCCGCCCGCGATCACTATCACCTGGAGTGGGTGTTCAAGTTTTTCCAGTGCATGTAAATTTTCCAGGATATGCTCGACCCTGACGCTGCTAACGAACAGAATAGTGGTCAGATCAGGTTGCAGACCAAGCTCTTCGCGTAATTTATTCCGGTCAACATTCTCAGATGCAAATCGCGGGTTAACCGGAATGCCCGAGATTTTTAGTTTTCTTAAGGGCACGCGGTTTGCCAATGCTTTCACCTTTGCCCAATCGGAGGCTATGAAAAACAGATCGGGACCGGGGGCAAACCAGAGTGAGTGAACGTCTGCCAGGTCCGTTACCACAGCATAGAGGGGGATGTCCAGCTCCTGTTCGTGCCTGACCTTACCAGCCGGCGCATTGAACATCGGGTTGGTAAGCAGAATGCCATCTGGTTCAAACGATTCGACAAAATCACCAATATTACGCTGCAAAAAAAGGGTCAGCGCGCCTTCCATTAACTCACTGAACTGCCTGGAGTCACTGAATTCGTAACCCAACCGCCACAAACTGGGAACGTTACGGACGCCCTTGTCGTAGTTTTTTTCAATTGGTTTCATCAGCGAAGGCGAAGGGCTATCCAGGATCGGATTGACAACCAGGCTGATCTGAGTGTCACCATATAATTCTTCCAATGCCTTGGAAACCGAAACTGCCGCGCTGCGGTGACCAAAACCAGCATCACTGGTTAGAATGAGAAAGCGTTTTTTGTCTTGCATGGATTTGTCCTGTTTTTGATTTTATCGCTACTCTCAGCAGCCGGCAAATGCCCCCTGCCTCTGTTCCTTAAATGCAAAACACCGCCCATTGGGTTGGGCGGCGTTTAATGCGTCTATTCAGTTATTCGATGATGGAGATTGCCTCTTCAGGGCATTCTTCGGCAGCTTCGCGAGTTGCTTCTTGATACTCTTCGGGCACAGGATCCAGCAGTACTTCGGCATAGGGTTCATTCAGAAGGCTGAACACTTCGGGGACGATACCTTCACAAATACCACAACCAATGCACTTATCAGGGTCAACAACAGTTCTCATTTCTTCTTTCCTTTCAGAAACAAATATTGGGCTTGATTCTTCAACCTCAGATTCGTTTAAATCTTCAGTCGTTGTCTCTTCTTCTTCCACCTTGATTGCCACTTCGGGGCAATCTTCGGCAGCTTGACGAGCAGCTTCCTGAAATTCCGCTTCGACCGGGTCCATGATCACTTCCGCCACCGGACCGTTCTCCAAACTGAACACCTCTGGGGCAGTGCCTTCGCAAATTCCACAACCGATGCACAGATCTTCGTCTACGCGTACTTTCATTTCGTTACCTCCGGCTGGATTATCCAGCCTCGCAATAGTGAACAACTTTTTGTTCTTCGCGCTTAGTATAACACGATGTTATTTTTTGAACGTTTGTTTTTTATTAATCAATCTGATCCAATCTACCAGGAAGTCTTTGCGTTAATTCCGATTTTGAAAGGCTTTGATTCCAGCCGAAATGATCTCAATAATTGAGACAACAACCACCACAACGATCACGATCAGGAAAGGCAAAGGCAGCATCGCCCAATGACCGCCAAATCCCGGAACCGGTTGTCCATTGATGCCGTAGACGCTCAATCCCGTCAATTCCTGGAACCGTTCTGCAAATACCGGATTCAATGCTTCGGGGTTTCCCAACCAGGTCAACACGGTAATGATGCTCAACAAGTTTGCCAGGGTCATCGCCGCAAATACACGCAGACTGTAACGTCCATCAATGAATTTCGTGATCACTTCCAAAATCATGGTCACAATGGAGGCGATCAGCAGATAGCGGACATTGATGAGCACTTCGGGTGTGAAAAGTGGAATCGGTTTGGGTGCAATTCCAAGGATGGGAAGGTTGGCATAAGGCAGCACGATAAAAAAGATCGCAAACAAGGTGGTGAAGACCACATCTCCAATCAATTCTCCGCGTCCAATGCGAGCCTTTTCCTGTGGGACTTCTGGCAGGTCATCAAGATCGTTCAGATCATAATCAAGTTTGACACCCTTATGGTACATTATGGCGAAAATAATGGTCACCCAGGCAAAGCCGCCCAGCAGCGCGGAAGTCAGAGATGTGAACCATCCAGTAACGGCTTCCAACGTCCAATTGAGCCAGGCATTTGTTTCTGAAGAGCCAGGGTAAGGACCACCACTAATAGCACTCACCAGCAATGCAACGCTGATGCCAATCGCAATCGCCATCAAAACGAACTTGAGTACTTTTAAGTAAAGACTGTAGTGAGGTTGACCGATCAGGCTGTCGTTTGCCTTGCCCGAGTATTCTCTTGCCATCGCTTCGGGGCTGCCCAGATCCATCAACACTCCTCGGATTTTTTCATCATCAGTTCCAGGTTGGCTTGATCTTTCGTCCAGCATCGACGAAATCAATTCATCAAGTTCCCGGGAAACCTCTGCAGCTTCCTTGTCAGGCAGATGCCGGGTAACTGCGTAAATATATCGTTCAATCAGGTTGTTTTTCATGTTTACTCCTCAATAATTTTTCGTACTGTTGCTATGTTTTCATACCATTGGGTTCTCAACCGTTCGAAAAATTGATTTCCTTCTGGTGAAATTTGGTAGTATTTTCGCGGCTTGTCAGTGCTGGTATCCCAGTCTGAACGTAGTAAACCTTGCTTCTCCAACCGGCGCAGAAGAGGATAGACCGTGTTTGCCTCCAGGGGAAAACCCTGGTCTGCCAAAGATTTGACTAACTCATAGCCATAAGTCGGCTGTTTGCACTGGCTCAAGACAACCAGGTTGGTCAACCCGCGTCTCAGTTCAATATTGACATTTTCAAAATTGCTTTCAAGATCCTCCATAGTACTCCTTTCCTTGATGACCATATTATACTGTATGTCACACTGTATTGTCAAGATAATATTATTATCAATTTTTAAGATTGCAGATTTTGTCATTTTTTTGTGGCAATGCAGTATAGTTATGAAAATTTACCGGAGGTTGGCATGATCTATCACATCACCACTCAAACTGAATGGCAGCAAGCCCAAAAAAACGGCGAATACATTCCCAAGGCATTTCCCAGCGATGGTTTTATCCATTGTTCTGATCATTATCAAATTGAAGATACCGCCAATCGCTTTTATACTTCCACTCCAGACCTGATTGTGCTCGAGATCGACCCTGATAAATTAGTCGCGCCGCTGGTTTACGAGAACCTGGAAGGCGGGGAAATGACCTTTCCCCATGTTTACGGCCACTTAAATCTGGATGCGGTAGTTTCTGCCTTTGAATTCGAGCGTACTTCTGCTGGCAAATTAGGACTTCCCGAATCCCAAAAGCACCCTGAACCAACCCTTTTCAGCGAGTTGCCGTTTGGTGAAGCAGGACGCGTCTTCCGCTCACCTACCCCCGGAAGTCATATGTTTGACCCACAGGATCAGGTACTGGATCATTACCTGGCTAACCAAGTCAACACTGTAGTGGTGCTTAACCCCGCAGAAGAACATCTCCGATATTCCGGTAAAGACCTGCTCACGCGTTATGCCCAGGCTGGTCTCCGCGTAATTTACGCTCCTGTAGCAGATTTTTCAGCACCGGACAGCGGACACTGGGACAAGGCGCTGCAGGAGGCGGTTTCTGCTGTGAAAAATGGTGAAAACCTGGCGGTCCACTGCCATGCCGGCGTTGGTCGCACAGGCATGTTCGCCGCCATGATGGCACACGAATTGCTCGGTACCAATGCGGATGAATCGATTGCCTGGGTGCGAAGATACATTCCCTACGCTATCGACACAGACTATCAGAAACGCTTTGTTCGCGAACACATCCAACGAACAGATCTCTAGAGAACAAGATATACCTTGTTTAAACTACTGTCATCCTCTGAGCTCCGCAAAGGATTCCTTTAAGGTTGTTTCAAAGAAAAAGAATATTCGTGAAAAACGCTCACAATGGAAGTAAGCCGGATTCTATACCTGAATCCGGCTTACTATTTTGCATTTTCAAGCTCAATTACTTGATATTGAGACTCAAATCAAATGTTGAACTCGCGTTCTTGGTATTGCTGACCGAGATGACATAATCGCCAGCTTTGGGCAGCGTGCCTTCATAACTCGTTTTGCCTTCTGAGGCAGCTAACAAAACATCGCCACCCAGTTTGTAGACGCTGAGCACCAATCCATCAGTCGGACTGATACTGACCTTCATGATCTGATCTTTGTTTGCCCAGGCAACAAAATTGTGAGTGAAATAGGCTGGTACGGTTGCTTTGGCAATCAATGTATCTTTGCCTGATTCAAAACTCACGCGCTGCGGAGCCTGTACATAAAGACTGATATCCGCAGCATACGCTCCAGTACGAACATCAATGTACCAGTCCCCATTTTCAGAGGCATAATCATGGTACCAGGTCCACTTTTGCGAGAAGTTCACTAATTCTTTGCCCTTCTCGGTGGTGATGGCAATGTAAGCCGAACTGCTACTTGACAGACTGATCTCTGCCAACTGGTATTGAGTCAGCCTTAAGGCATATCTTCTGGTCGTATTCGCCGGAATATTTTCTTTGACCGTGTAATTGGTTGTTCCGGTCGCAAAACTAATGCGGGTGGTACCGCCAGGTTGAGTGGTGGCAGTAGCGGGGATCGGGGTGACCGGTACTACGGTTACTACTGGCACGGAAGTGGCTGTAGCTGTAGGTGGCACCGCCGTAGGGGGAACAGTGGTGGCTGTTGCCGGCGCCAACGTCGCGGTCGGTGGAATAACGGTCTCCTGGGATGTCGGAGGTTGGGTCTCAGTCATTTGCTGAGCGAACTTGGTCAAGGTCGCCTGGGCGAATAATGCCACCTGAGTTTGAGAATCGCCCACCGATGGGGTGGGGGCAGGCATATAACAACCCGCAAGTACAACCATGATCAACATCATGGCAGAGAGAACGATCAATCGTTTTTTCATCAAGACCTCACTTTTTAGCATTGAATTCTTGCTTGTAATAAAGACGACATGAAAGCCCCATTAGTTCCACCCATTACTGCGGGATCTGCCTGTATAGAGCATAACTATAACGATAGATGCCAACCGTTACAGCCAAAGCAATCAATACCAGGATCAAGGCATAACGCAGCCCGTTGGGTCTGGCTCTCTCCCGGTTACGATCAAAAAAGGATCGGATCGGTTTGAATTGATTCAAAAGCGCATATGTTCCGAACCCGAGAAGAGTGCCGGTGGAGTTCAGGAGCAGATCATCCACATCAAAGACGCGTACAATCAGAAAGGTCTGGGCAAGTTCGATCACCAATGAGAAGATCAAACCCAGCAAGACCACCAGCCAGACCTGGTTCAAGCGTTTTTCCAGCAGCGGGGTCACCATACCCAAGGGCGCAAAAATTAGGACATTGCCTGCCAGGTTCAGAAAAACGATCCTGCGGGTCACGCCATCTTCAAAGATGGACGCATTTTCAATCATTCGCAGAATGCCTTGCAAAGGCAGAAAGTTAGCCCGCTGATTCTGGCGTTCAAGCAAAATCGTAAAAGGCTCAAAAGTATTGTAAAGAAGAAACGCCACATACAGCACCAGCCCCCATAGCAGTATTTCCCGCCAAATATCGGGCTTTCCATACTGGATGGAGCGCACAACTCTCGAGCCAACCCAAATAATAAGCAGGATCCGATAAAGTAATTGGATATCATATGAAAAGTAAATCATCATTACCTCAAGTGCATTGTATCCGAAGTTGGAATGTTAACATTTTTCACAGATAGCGCCAAATGGGTTAACGTATGTTATCATTTTTCAGAACGAACCCATTTTTCTGGATTTTTTGGGAGAAGATTATGACCAAGACACTAATGCTGTTGCGACATGCAAAATCAAGTTGGAAAGATAAACACTTGAAAGACTTCGACCGCCCCTTGAAGAAAAAAGGCGAAGAAACGGCAGAATTGATCGGCAAGATTCTTGCTCATGGCGATTTTCTACCAGACCTGGTACTCAGTTCGCCAGCCAAACGCGCCAAAGAAACCATAGAAATCGTCATAAAGCATGCCGATCTCAAAGGTACTACCCAATTTCTTGATGCTTTCTATATGGCTGAGCCTGGCGATTACATACAGGCGTTGAGGGAATTGCCTGATAAGGTAAATTGCGTTATGGTCGTCGGGCACAACCCCGGCTTGGAAGCGCTGTTACAGATGTTGGAAGGCAAAGTCAACGCCCTCTCGACAGGCGCGCTTGCCATACTTGAATTGGAAATGACTCACTGGGCTGATCTGAATTCATCTACAGTGGGTAAACTTTCGAAGTTTTGGGATCCGGACGAAATGGACCTGAAAGAAATCGAGGAAAAAATGGCAAAAGATAAGAAAGAAAAAGAACAGAAAGTAAAAGAAAAAGACAAGAAAGAAAAGAACGACAAGAAAGAGAAAAAAGAAAAGAAAAACAAGAAGGACAAGAAGTAAGTCCGGCTTTCTTTTAGCTCAATTGACCTGAGGAAGCTGCCGCCATTCTGCGGTCTCTTCTTTGCGGATATTCTTTCGTTTTACACAAAACCGTGTGTTAAGAAACACCCGTCTGGATTTAGGCGGGTGTTTTTGTATATGCTGCAGGTATTTTTTAGCTATGCATCTGATCGGCAGAGGGTCAGACCCTTCGCTCCGTTCAGGGTGACAGAGTTGATCACGAAAAATCGGTCCATTTGACCGATTTCCACATCACCAGGCATTCATGCAGATCATCCGAATTGTCAAGATAGAAAGAGGTTTGCAGACAACCATAAGGAGCCGTTGTGAAAGCGTGCAGCACCAGGCGTATTCGACCCGGTATTACTTCTTCTCGTGTAAAGTAGGCATACCGCTGGATCTCACCTTCGTTTTCGATGATGCTTTCCAATTGCTCTGCTTCAACCCTTGCCTTTAGGTTCGCTAACAAGACCTGGCGATGCTTCTCGCCTGAATAGGCAAAAATCGTCGTCAAAAGTGTACAACCTGGCTTCCAAAAAACCACATGGTCGCCTTCTTTACGGTGCTGGACAGCTTCTGGAATCTCCAGAGACCATTCCTGGGATAAATTCATTCGCATACGCCGATTATACCTGCTCCATGATCTTACTGTTCGATCTTCTTTAACTGCTTACGCATCCAGAGCGTTGTTCCCGTCTGATATCTTCGCACGATCATCATCGAACAAGGCACCACATCAAGCAGATAGTCGTTCAACTTGCCGAACAATTGGTCCGGGGCTAAGATCTCTTCCGCACATCCCATGATCAACAGATCGTAATGCCCTTCATAACATTCCTTCAGGATCTCATCAGCAACAGATTCTGCTCTACTCACCTTCAAGCGGATGTTCTCCGTGATGTCTCCCAATTCTGCCTCAGCAATTTCATGCAGCTGCAATTCTTCATCTTCCATGCGCTCTTCATCTGCTTCGCCAAGAACCAACCGCAAGCCAACTACTTCTGCATCACCCGGCGTAGCGATATCGCGTGCCATCTGAAGTGCCAAACGTGCGTTGGGTCCACCCCCAACCGGCACGAGGATGCGATGGATTTCGTCAGGCAGTCCTTTATCTCGTAAAACCGCCACATCCCGGCTTGCCATCATGTTTACTTCTTTGAGGATGTTATGAGGATGTTCCAGTTTGGCACGTTCTGCCGGGACACCCAACATCACCAGGTTGATATCTTTGTGTCGACTCAATTCTGAATAAATGGCTTCTTCAACGCGTGTTGCAGCCTTGAGTTTGCCATAAATTGGCACGTTCTCTTTAACCGCAATCGGTGTGACTTGTTCCAGAATCTGTTGCTGTCGTTCTTTTTGTTCTTTTACCAAGGCTGGCACACTGGATGATTCCAGGTTGAGCGGTGTTTTTACAACGCTAAAGAGCAATATGCCTGTATCTTCCTGTTGATTGACCAGTTTCGTGGCAACCCTGGTCAGGTTCAACGCTGTTTCAGGGGTTTTGGCAGCGATCATTACCTTTCCACCGCCTTCCTGGTTTTCCAGTCTTGCATTGAGTTCTCTTCTGGCTCTCATGCGGGTTGAAATCAAATAAAAGACACTCAAGAGTGCAAGCACGCCTCCCAGAAAAATAAGCGCGCGTGTATTGGCAAAGGATATGATCAGGAGACCTGCCACAGCAGCGGCTACCACTGTCAATGGATAAAGCGGTACTTTAAAAGGACGCTCGATGTCAGGGAATTTCTTGCGTAATCTCGGCATAGCCAGGGTCGCCCAAAACAAAACAAACATGTAGCCGGCACTGGAGATGAAGCTCAAAAAGTCGACCAGACCAACCGCCGCCACCAGGGCACTGATCACCACTACCATAAGGATAGCCATCCATGGGGTCCGCCAGTGACTCAAACGCGAAAAATGGCGCGGCCAGACATGTTCACGGCTTAAAGAAAAAGCTTCCCGGGTTGCAGAAAGCATGGCTGAATTGACCGAGGTCAGTGTTGCCACAATACCGGCAATACCCATGATCTGTACGCCGATGCTGGGCCAAAAACGCGCTGCTGCATCTGTCAGGGCTGTGTCAGATCCAGCCAGCTGGCCGAACGGAACCGTTCCAATAGCTACCATGCTGACACTTGTGTAAATTACGGTAGTCAAAAGCAAGCTCACCAGGATCCCAATTGGAATATTCTTGTTGGGCTTGGTGATTTCTTCAGCATCATCAGCAATTACTTCAAAGCCGACATAGGCATTGTAGGTAAGAGCAATCGCCGAAAGCATTCTTCCCAGATGGCTGATCGCGCTCTGATTTTCAAAGACCGAGCGTCCGGACAAAAATGTGTCCATGTGAAAACCGTTTGGGTTGGTAAAACCTTTGAAGACAAAGGCGGCAAAAACAGCCAACAAAAAGGCACCCAGCAGTATTTGCAGGTTGCCAACATTCGATACTCCCCGAATATGCATTACCCCCACAAAAGCGATCACCAAAATGGCAATAGGAATGATGGGCAGACCAGGAATGAAGATTTCCAGAGAGATGGCAAAACCAACTGCGGAAAGGGCAGCATAAAACGTGCTCGAAAGACAATCAAGCGAGCCAACCAAAAACATCAGCCAGCCTTTGCCAAAAGCCTCGCCCACATAGGTCATGGCACCCCCGGTGACAGGGAAGGTAGTTGCCAGTTCGCAATAATTCAAGGCAATGCTCAGGGTCATCAATCCTGCCAAAACCAACGCTAAAACCGTCTCGGGACCTGCGATCTTGGCTACGTGCCCTGTAAGGACGAAGATTTCAGCCGCGATCGTACCTGCTGTTCCCAGCATGATAACCTGCAGCAGGTTAAGTTGTCTCTTTAATTTTCTTTTTGCCATCGTTTCTCCGAAATGTCGATACGCATACCAAGCTCTGATTATTATAGTCCTGCCTTGCCATTGCTGCTGTTTCCCTTTTGGCACTGAATCAATTGACGGGTATTCAATTTAACAAGAAGACATGTTCAGTATTCTCTTGACAGGCGTATAATATCTCCTATCTAAAAAATATCAGGTTCGGCTTGAGATCCCTCTCAAAGGCCGAACCTTGTGCTTTCAGGCATAGGAGTCAATATGGCAGGGAAAAGAATACTTAAACGTCAACTGAACTTACCGCAAGTGATTATGTTAGGCACTGCAGGGACATTGGGCTCTGGAGTCTTTGTTCTGTCAGGTCATGCTGCTGCAGTCGCTGGACCGGCCGCCATCTGGGCAGTCCTCATTGCTGGTATTCTAAGCTTCAGCATTGCTCTGAATTATTGTGAACTGGCGACCACTTATCCAGAAACTGGCGGCGCAATGACTTACGTGCGTGAAGCCTGGGGAAAAGGTCTCATCGCCTTCCTGGTTGGTTCGATGGACGCTATCTCCAGCACCTTTTACACCGCGCTCTCAGCTGTGGGTTTTGCATACTCCGTCTCTGTCTTCTTTCCTGGCTTAGCCACAAGCGCGTTTGGTATTGGCGCGGTGGCAATTGCAGCAATCTTGTTGTTCATGATTCTGAACATACTCGGTGTAACCAAGGTCGGGAACTTACAGGTCGTCATGGGCGGTATACTGCTGCTGGCATTTGCGATCTAT
>JAEAME010001564.1_pt1 | contig 15468 bp, 9 predicted proteins | sample 8958731 | NCBI WGS metagenome assembly JAEAME01 (sample SAMN16933194, study PRJNA681113) | bioreactor sludge metagenome | isolation source: anerobic bioreactor sludge (Control) | place: India:Bengaluru | collected 2018-10-24 | reverse complement strand
CAGAGTCGAAGGAGAAGTCGATGGCCCTCCGCACGGGGAGGCCGGTATAGGGACTCCGACGAGCCCCCTCGACCGTGATGACGTGGGAGCCCGATTCGCCGACACGCACCTCGAGAAGGCTGGCCTGCTCGTGCCACCGCCACCCAGGGGAGTCGGGGGCCGCAGGTCCGTCCACCTCGGCAAGGGGCTGGCCATCGAGAAGGACTCGGGTGGGTCGAGTGACGCCGATGACCTCTACGGCGCCGCGCTGGGGTGGCGTCATCTCGAGGGGCACGGTGAGGGTCGCGCCCTCCCAACTGAGGGCACCGTAGCGGGCGACGCTTCTGACGGCGAGGAACTCGTCGCCCTGGTGTGCCACCTCGAGGGCCGACGCGGTGGGATAGCCCATGCGGGCCAGGTGCTGACCGAGGATGGTGGCGGGCTGGAAGCAGGGCGGGGTCTGCCCGTGGAGGCCCGGGCGGCCCTCGATGAAGTTCAGGGCGTCGGGCCACTGGCCACGGCGCGAACCCTCCTCCACCTGCTGATACATGCCGCTCCGCAGGATGTTGTCCGCGACGGTCATCCAGGGGAAGGAGTCGTCGTAGCGGGCCAGTGCGTAGAGGGAGTCGCTGTACGCCAGGCCGTTCCACTGCACCGCTACGGCGAACCAACTCAGGACGTAGGCGGTAGCCCCGAAGACGGGAATGGTGGCTCCCTGGACGGCCGGTTGTTCGGGATCGTTCCAGGCGTAGACGAAGGGGAGGCCGGTGCGAGCCCAGTAGACGGCGTCGGCGAGGTACTCCTCATCGCCGGTGAGCTGGTAGCCGAGGAGGTAAGCATCCACAGCGCGGGCGGAGGCCAGGATGTCGGGCGTGTGCACAGGCACCTCCCACACCTGGGCGGCGCGCGGGACGCGGAAGCGCCGCATTCCCTGGAGGCACCTCAGGCCGCCCGCGATCGCCTCAGGGTCACCGGTCAGGACGGCGTGGGTGAGGATAGTGGCGGCGCGGTCCGTGTTCAGGCCGATGGCGTGGTCGCCGACGCGGCCCAGGACTGAGTAGTCGACCGTACCCTCGGCGTACTCGCTCGCCTTATCTCCGGACCAAGCCCAGAGTCCGTTCTCGTCCTGGTTCGCTAGATGGCCCCTCACCAGCTCGGCGTTAGACCAGATCGCGGTGGCGTCCGCGCGGTGTTGGATGGCCGACGTCAGACCGAACTCAGGCACCTGGAGCGCCAGAGCGGCCAACCCGGCGAAACGCTGGGCGGTGGGGTCGTCCCCGAGGATCTCGGAGACCCATGGGGAGAAGCGCGCCGCCTCGACGGAGGGCTGGAAGCCCACGATGAGATCGGAGTACCACTTGTTCCACTCGGGGTTCCAGAGCTCGTACTCGGGGAAGTACGCCTCCAGGCTGAAGCGGATCTCATCTTCGGCTGAGCCGCGAGGGTAGGGCAGGGGATCGGGGAAGCCGCGCTCGTACCAGCGCTCCACCACGGAGAGGGCGTCGGACGCGTCGGGGTCGATGAGTATCTCGCAGGCGATGACGAGCTCCTGGCCGGCGGCGACAGCGATGGGCTCAGAAGCGCGGCGGGAGTTCTCCGGCAGCCCCCTGCCCGGCGCCGGAATCTGCAGACCCATCAGGTGGTTGCCGTGACCCTCGAAACGGTTCGGTGTCGCGAACACGAGAGCGAGCGGCCCCGCGGCGTTGTAGGAGCCCTGGTCGGTGGGGGCATCCCAGAGTAGGCCGACCGCGCCCGCGTCGGTCATCATCGCGACGGCGGGCACGGTGACCTTCCGCGGATGGGGAACGTAGCGATCGCGGTCGGGGTGGTCGGGCAATATGTCGAGAGCGTTCGATGACTCCTCGCCCTCCACGAGCCACTCCAGGCCGGGCAGGATGGCGTCCGAACGGGTCACGGGCGACCCTTCGCCCATGTAGACCATGGGCCCCTCGAGGGCCAGGTACTCCGTGTCAGACTGGGGGGTGGCGGAAAGGCGGTAGCGGAGCCGATCGGCCTCGGGGACGAGTTCGAGGTCGCAGCGGAACTCCCAGGTCACACCTTCGATCTCGCGGGTGTCCGTGAGGATGAGGCTGGCGCCCTCACCCTCGCGCGCTTGGCCGGGTGCCAATGCGCCCGAGAGCGATGTCTCGCCCGAGGGCGTGGCGAGCAGCCCCAGGCGCGGCAGCAGCACCGTGGGTCCGCCATCGACGGCGACCTGCACGATGGACGGGTCTGCGCCCGGCGCCACCGGCCGTACGGAGAGGCTCCAGCCGCCCAGGTTGCGCGCGATGGCTTCGTCCCCCACCGACTCCGGGGGCGACGCGCAGACGATGGGGGCGGTGTAAGAGGAGTCGAGGGTGGGGCCTGACAGCGTTACGACGCCGTAGGGCAGAGGCGTTGCGGAGGAGATCTGGTACCGGGCGACCTCCCCCTCGGCGCCCGGCCGGACTCGCCCGCGCGGGCCGTCCTCGGTGACGGCCAGGCCATCGGGCGCGGTGAGGGCGAAGGCCCCGTCGAGGCCGCCGGTCGCGGTGCCCTCATTGCGCGCGATGAGGGAGACGGTGACCGGTTCACCGGGCGCGCAGAGCATGGCGGAGAGCTGAAGGCGCACGGGCACGACCCGAGGCTCCAGCGGGATGGCGCCGGTCTGGGCGCCTACCTCAGTGGCGACCTCGACACGGATGGCCTGGTCCGGTCGGTCTCGGGAGCCGACAACCTCCCAGGCGATCTCCAGGGTGTCGCCAGGCTCGATGGGCGGCACGGCGGCAACGGGCACGTCGGCGGCGAGGGTCGGAGGGAGAAGCAGGGTCGCCTCCGTCGGCGTCGAGGCGGCATCGCCGATGTTACCGATCGTCAGCGTGACGACTGCCCGTTCACCCTCGCCACCCGGCACCTCTTCAAGAGCGAATCCGGCCGGCTGAAGCACTGGGCCCACACGCTCGACCCACTCGAAGTCATCGAGGAAGAGGGCGTAGCCGGAGCTGAGGATGCGCGCGCTCACATGGATCCACTGCACGTCAGGGGCGGCCGAGAAGTCGTACGCGAAGGCCCCCTGGTGCCACTGGCCATCGCCCACATGGGCGGGCGGAATGGAGTAGACCACGCGCATATTAGCGCGTTCCAGGCACTGGATGGTCATGGGGATGATCTGGACGGTCAGGCCGTTGTCGGCGGCGAGTTCAGCGGGGTCGGCCGCGGTTCCCGTCGGGTCGACGGTGTACCAGAAGCGGATCGCGCCCTTGGTCTGGGCGAGCATCGACGCTTGCTCACCCGAAGCGGGATCCCAGGCGCGGTTGAACCCGACCTCGCCCACGTGGCCCCGGGGACGCTCCAGCCGGAGGGAGCGCTCTCCCGAGTGGGCCTTCTCGTCGGAGACGGTCACCCCGCCGAGGAAGCTCCAGTCGACCGGGACGCCGGTGGGACCGACCGTCTCGAAGGACCCATTGGTGATCGGCTGGTCCTGGGCGTGGGCCAGAGCGGCCCATAGGAGGGAGAGCAGAAGGACGAGGGTGAGCATACGCATGAGAAGACCCTCCAAACGCGAGCAGCGCTAGGAGGGTCTTCGGCGGGGAGGGAGGCACTCCTTGCTGGGTCGGGTCGATGGGCAGTTGGCCCTTGCGACGGCGGCCTAGCCGCTCAGCGCCGTCAGTAGAGATCCGCTCTCGCTCGATGGACACTGAACACAGGGCGCTCCCGCGAGGCGTGGAGGAGCTCGAACCACTCTTCCGGGGGAGTCCCCACCTGCATGTCGGGCTCAGACTCCGCGAACCAGTACCCGTACGGTCCGCCTATGTTCAGTATGAACAGGTACACCATCTTCAGCGACACCCGGGCGACGTCGGCCCAGCCATCGTCCCAGCCCCCCTCATGTTCGTCGGCCAGCCCGGCGGCCTGGAACGCTCGCACCGTCTCGGCGTAGCGGCTCACCACGAGCTCCCGCACGTCAGTGGGGAGGGCGGACAGGGGGCCACTCCATCGGTTCTGGGCCATCCCCGCCAGGGCGCCCAGATCCCTCGCGTATGGCAGGTCCAGCATCGACCCAAGGAGGGTGTGTACCCGAGCTGAAAGCTCCGGGATCTCGGCGCCCGCCGATACGTTGACCGCCACCGACCACACCTGGCGCATCGCGGCCTGGTCGTGCTGGAGCACGAGCCTCGGCCCGTTGGCCGGCCCGAGGGGGTAGAGCCAGCCGGCCGTCACCAGCGCCTCCCAGAACGCCTTGGCGCTCACCTCTCCGCCGGCTGCGACGAGGCGCGAGTCGGCGAGGTCCGCCCATGCCGACACCTCGCCGTCCGCAAGGCCACCTGCGGCCTCAAGCGCCGTGGCTACGGATAGGCCGTTCAGGTCATCGAGTCGGAGTGAGCGCGCCTCGTCGGTCCGCTCGAAGGGGAACCGCTCGATCGGTAGAGGGGCCTCTGTGGGCGAGGGGTCGGCGGGGTACGTGCCGTCAGCCGCAGTCCATCGGCCAGGACCCGCCCGATGTCGCCGCCTGTGGGCCATGATCTCGCTCCAGTAGGTGAGACCGTCCTCGTTGGGCTGGACCGACAGCGGGTGGTGCGGGACACTGGTGTGTTGGAGCGCGGTAGAGAACCGCTGAGGCGAGCCGTCGCGTCGGGTCCATGTCACCGTGATGCGTGGCCAGACGGCCAGCAGGCCGGCCAGGGGCGCCTGCTCCAGCCATCCCTCGGGGAGCCCCACGTCCTGCTCGAACCTTCGGCGGTCCCCGTCAGGGCCGCCGAAGGGCTACATCACATCTTATAGAAGGTCGCGAGCGGGGTTCAGTTCGACTAGTTGGCCCTCCAGAAGCAGCGCGAACCGCTCGGGGTACCGACGAGCGATGTCCTCGAGAGCCGCGATCGGCTTCTCGGTGTCGCGGCGGTGGTAACTGCCCCAGGCGCTGGCAGGGATGCCGGGAAGTGCCATACGGGCCACTCGGATTCCGCTGCTGAGTTGGACCAGCTCCCAGCCGCCCTCCCAGGCGGGGAGGGCGACGCGGTCCATGATCGAGGCTTCGGCGCCATCGGCGACCCAGTCCGGGCTTACGATGGCGAGAAAGGGGGGCTCGATAGCGTCCACCCGGGGCCAGTCATCCGGGACCGGGACCCACCCGTCCTGGGCGCACACGGCGGAACAGCAGAGAGCCAGGACTGCCGCGAGCCGAAGGAGGTTACGAACCATTCGCGCCTCACCGCCCTGTCGGTCAGGCACGGAGTAGACGGCCTGAGGGCGTCGCCCGCTCAGGTGTTCGTCACGGTGGGGAGGCACTCCTTGGACGTCCTACCGCTCGAAGTCCCACTCCCTGTGCACTCGCCCGTCAGCGCTCTCGATGCGTACCCAGTCGAACTCGATGGCGCCCGGCGCCGCGCTCGGGTCGATGCGGATCTGGTGAATGGCCCCGTTGGGCGTGAAGGGGACCGCGTAGTCGTGCCACTCGCCATCGTGGACGGGCGTGAAGTCGAGCCGCACGGCCGGACCGAAGTTCCGGCCCACGTCAGCCCAGAAGAACTGGCCGGGACCTTGGGAGGTGGACCTCATGCGGAAGCGAGCCACCAGGTCGCCCTCCACGGCGGGCACGTCGCTGGTCATGACGAAGGGGTCGCCGCCGCGAGAGTCGAGGCGCAGCACGTGTGGCACATCGAGGAGCGCGACATGGCCAGAGCCGGTCCACCCAGCGATCTCCCGCCTCGCGGCGGGGCTCCAGGCGTGGTTCGGTCTGGGCACGAGGGCGGCAGTCTCCATGAGGCGTCGGTCGATGAGGGCATCCATGGCGCGGACGCGGTGAGGCATCTCCGGCGCCAGGTTGTGGGTCTCGCCGATGTCATCGCGGAGGTTGTACAGCTCCCAGGCGTTGGGGAACTCGGGGCTGTTGTCATAGAACCGGATGAGCTTCCAGTCGCCCTGGCGGACCCAAGTGGCCGCCTCGGAGAGCGGCCCGGTCACCGAGCCGACGCGATGGGGCATGTGGCAGAATATGGCGTCGCGCCGCCACTCTCCGCCGCCGGTGAGCAGCGGCATGAGGTCCGCGCCATCGAGGATCTTCTTCGGCGGAACTGGCAGGCCGGCCACCTGGAGCAGGGTGGGGAAGAAGTCGATGCTCATGACGGGCACGTCACAGAGGGACCCGGGCTCGATGCGGCCGGGCCAGGAGACCATCAGGGGCACTCGCACCCCGCCCTCGAAGATGGAGCCCTTGCCCGAGCGGAGGGGGGCGTTGTTCGTGGGCGTCCACTGGGCCTCGCCGACACGGTCGTACTCGTTGCCGCCGTTGTCCGAAGTGAAGATGATGATCGTGTCGTCGGTGAGACCCAGATCATCGACGGCGCCGAGGACGCGCCCGATGCTCTCATCCATCGAGCGGATCATCGCCGCCATGACGGGGTTGTCCTGCTCGCCTCGTGGATCTACGCGGTCGGCGTGCTCGGCGATGTACTCGTCCTTGGCCTGATAGGGCGCGTGGATCGAGTAGTGCCAGAGGCAGAGGAAGAAGGGCTCGTCGCGATGCTCGCCGAGGAAGCGGATGGCCTCGTCGGTGAGTCGGTCGGCGATGTACTCCCCCTCGGGCCCATCGGGCAACGGCTCGATGTGATAGGGGGAGAAGTAGCTCGGCGGCCCCGGGTAGCCCCCGCCCGCGATGTTCACGTCGAAGCCCTGATGGTGGGGCCAGAACTGCTCCGTCTGCCCTAGGTGCCACTTGCCGATGAAGCCGGTGGCGTAGCCCGCCTCGCGGAGCACCTCGGCGATGGTGACCTCCTCGAGGGGCAGCAGCCGCCGACTCTCGGGCTTGACGGTCCTCTCCCACGGCGCCGCCTCGTCGGGTAGGTACTCGAAGTCCTCGGGCAAGGGAGGCAGGTGGCCGGCGGGGGTGGTGATGCCCAGGCGGCACGGGTAGAGGCCGGTCATGATGCTCGCCCGGGTGGGAGAGCAGAGGGGGTTGGCGGAGTACGCGTCGGTGAAGCGCATGCTGCGTTGCGCGAGGGCATCGATGTTCGGGGTGTCGTAGTACTGGCTCCCGTAGACGCCGGAGTCCATCCAACCCATGTCGTCGATCAGGATGAAGAGGATGTTCGGCCGCCTCGCCTGGGCCTCGGCTCGCTTGACGAGATTCGCGGCCAAGGCGACGGCGGCGCCGAGGCCAGTGACCTGAAGGAACTCGCGCCTGGATTGGTTCGCCATCGATGCCTCCTCATGTCGGCCCCGCGGCCGATGCTGAGGAGTTCGGGCGAACCGGCGTAGGCCCTCCGCCTAGACGCCCCAAGCTGACTCCGGGGGCTCGTCGCCGATCACTGGCTCGATGTGGCCGACATCGAGGCGGTTGCAGTTCCGCAGGGTCGGATGGTGGATGTCCGCCAACTGCTCCAACTCCTCCGCGGACAGCAGGTCGAACCGGCGCAGGATCTCCAGGACCACGGCCCAAACGCCACGGGCGTTGCCGTCCTCGCACTTGAGAGCGAGGCCGATCTCCTCGGAGGGGACGCAGAGCCCCACGCAGGCCTCGGCGCCGCTCTTGCAGACAATGCGGCCGCCTGTCACCTGCATCACGCGAGTGTCGGCGCGACCCTCGCCGCCGACGAGCACGGGGTTCGAGCCCATCGCGCGGGTGATGCGCGAGCCCGCGTCGGCGAAGCCATCCCAAGCGGCGCCAAGGCGCGCCCACCCCAGGGCCGCCGCGGAGAGTCGCAGGCCCCAGGTCGGCGCCGTGCAACCGTCGATCCCGATCGTGAAGTCCTGCGGTTGGACGCCGCAGATGGCGGCTGCGTCCTCGATCATCCGCCGCTGCACGGGGTGCTCGGGGTTGAGGTAGTCCTCCGTGGGGTAGCCCTGGTGGACGCAGCGGATGAGCATGCCGGTATGCTTGCCCGAGCAGTTGTTGTGGATGGAGGACGGCTCCTCGCCGATGGCGCGAAGGCTATCGGCCATGGCGCCGTCGATGGGCCAATGGGCGCCACACCGGAGGAGGGACTCGTCGATGCCGGCCTTGCGCAGCAGGGAGCGCACGTTGTCGAGGTGGACCTGAGCAGCGGAGTGGGAGGCGCAGCACACGGCCAGCTCCGAGTCAGTGAGGCCCAGAGCGTCGGCCGTGCCCCAGGAGACGATGCCGAGGGCTTGCAGCGGCTTCCACGAGGAGCGCAGGAAGGTGACCGCGCACTGGTTGCCGGCCTCGAGGAGCGGCTGTGCTTCCGCGGTGACGACGTGGACCCGCATGCGGTGCAGCGATTCGGTGATGCCGCCTCGAACGACCCGCGCGTAAACGTGTAGCACTCTGGGGACCTCCGACCGGAAGATGAACTGGGCCCGGGCCGGAAGGTCAGAAGCCGATCCAGCGGCGCAGGCTACGGATGGCGCCACCCGAGGAGGGAAGACTCAGAGGCTGATCGACGAGCACTTCAGCCCCTGTGCCGTCGGCCTTGGCGAGCACGACTCGTCCCCCTGCGAGGGCAACGACGTGGTTCTCGTCGACGAACCACACATCCTCCAGCCCGTCGGCGATAGGCAGAGTCGCCAGTTGCTGGCCCGTCGACGCCTCGTAGACGCCTGGGCCGATCACGAGCCGGTCACCGCTCGGCGACCAGTCGGCGCAGGTGTAGTAGACCGGTGGGGTGTCTACGCCATTGCCCTGTGCGAGATACCCCTCGGTCACGGGGTATATGGTCCAGGCACGGGAGCCGGCGGTCTCCTGGATGAGCACGGAAGTTCCGTCCGGCGAGGCGATGCCCCAGTGGGAGCCGGGGTAGCCCGTCGCGTTGTGGGCCCCCCGCTCATCGAGCGTCACGACCCACGAGAAGTCGGTCAGATCGGCGAGGGCCATCGCCCGAGGCTCGGATGCCCCCTGCGGGCAGAAGAGACTGAGCCACACGCAGTTCGCCACCTCGGCGATCAAGGCGCGCTCCTGAGTCTCCGGATCATAGGTCGTAACCACGACGGTGTTAGGGTCGTAGAGCAGAGAGAATGCAGCGAGGCCGTCGCTCAGCCAGTCCGCCGACGTGACCTCGATGGGGCGGCCAAGGCCGGATCCCGGCACGGCCTCGGGGACGATGGGCGCCGGTGGCCGCTCGCCGCGGAGGTCCACCAGGGTGCAGTCGTTCGAGCCCGAGGCGGCGTCGCGGGCTGCGAGCAGAGCATAACGGCCGTCGGGGGAGACGCGCATCTGGGTGAGCTCAACACCCTCATAGATGACGCGGTCCAGGCTGCCCAAGGGCTCGAGAGCGCGCACGCTGACGGTCCCGTCCGGCCGTTCGGTCGCCACGAGCACGACGCCCGCCTTGGCGGCCACTTCGAGGGGGGCGCCGTAGCGGGCGGAGCCCCTGAGTGACACGAGCCAGACGACGGCCAAGACGATGCCCACCACTACGAGGGCGGAGAGTGCGAGGAACCATGCCCGCCGGCGCGCTGGGAGACCGCGAGGGGCGGCGATGGGAGGCGGTTCGGGCGGCATTGGACCCTCCGTACGCGACCATCAGACAGCGCCGAAGGGAGCCAACGATCGGCTCCCTTCGGCAAGAGGAGTAAGCCAGTGAAGCGGGGAGTCAGGCCGCTTCACCTAGTAGGACGCCCCCGGCGGAGGAAAAGTTACACCAATGTCAGGAATCGTTACCGGAATCTGCAGCGGGTCACCAGCGGGCCTGTAGGACGGTGATCCCCCGAGGGTTCATCCGTGGCAGGAACTGGAACTCCACGCTCCCGATGGTGAACTCTCGGGTGAGGTGTTTCATGATGGACCGGTCGGTGTCCAGAACCGTGAGTGCCGCCAAGGTTCCCACCACGGCGCCCGCGATCACGTCGGAGAGCCGGTGTCGGTCGAGGACGATGCGGCTGATGCCGACGCCCGCGGCCCATGCGTACCACAGGGGCCTAAGGGAGGGATACTCGTCGGCAAGCACGGTGGCAGCCGAGAAGGCCAGCGACGTGTGACCGCTGGGGAAGCTATCGTTCGACTTCGAGCCATCGGGTCTTGGGACCCCGGCGACCTTCTTGATGAGTCCCGTCACGGCGCCGGTGAGGAGGGCCGCGTCGCCGAACTCGCGGAACATCCGCGGGCCATCCTCGACATCGGCGGCGCCGATCAACAGCGCCGCAGTAGTAACGATGTCATCGTGAGAGTCACTGAGCCGTCTTGCCCACATGGGGTGCCCGCTGAGGGTGAAGCCTCGCCAGTCGGCCGCGCCCCAGTCGACGGTTAGGGAGGCGGACCAACGGTGGGCGGGCGCGCCGCTCGGTCCCACAAGGAGGCCGGAACCCGAGGTTTGCCCGAGACTGAGGGCGGTACAGGCAAGCAGAGCGAGCACTATGGCGGCCTCTCACTGGCCCCTGCGGACCTAGCTGCCGACGAGGGCGTTCTCCTCATCGGATGGGGCGTCGTCAGCGGGCTCGACGGGCGACGATTCGGCGACGCTAGACTCCGAGGCCTGATCGGGCTCGGGCTCCACCGGCTCGCCCGCGAAGAGCGACGTAGCTGAGGTGCGTGGCCCGCGGTAGTCCGTACTCCGATCGGTCGGCGGCACGGAGTGGACCTCGCCGCCGGCGGCCTCCAAGAGGCCGAGGAGCTCGACGGTCTCCTCGTAACCAAGTTCCACGTCCACGGGTCGCGGCAGCACGGGTAGGAGCTTCCGTGCCTCCTCTTTGGCGGTGAGTACCTGCGCCTCGGTCCACTCGTCGCCGTCCTCGGTAGTGCGCTGGCGCCAATCGACGATGGCCGAGATCACGCTCTCGGATTGCTCCGAGGAGACGGAATCGAGGTAGACCGCGAACCGCGCGGGGTGGGCGTCGGACGCGAGCCGGATCTCCACGCCATCAGCGGTTTCCGAGACGAGGACGAACCGCGTCGCCGCCTCCTCTTGGTTAGTCGAGTCCTCCCTGAGGCTCGCGGAGCGCCCATTGCCCGTAGAGGCGAGCGAGACGAGGGGCTCCTCCATTTGCTGTCGGTACCACGCGACAACCTGGTCGAAGGGGGCCCGCACGGTGTAGGTCGCCGAGTGACCGTAGACCGAACTCGTCACCATCTCAAGGGTCAGCTCGGACTCTGGCACCAGGCGCGCGCCGGGGTACACGGAGAGCCCCACGGCGGTGAGGTCGGCCTCGTCACTGAGGACGGGTTGCTGCGCCGCCTCCTCCGCGGCCTGCTCGGCCGCTGCCGCCACCACGTCTTCCTTCTTGCACCCCGCCAGGGCGGCGAGGAGTGCGGCGCCGATGAGGATCAGCAGCCACGGGTTAGAGGCGTTGCCTCGCCTGGTCCAGTATGACCGCACCGAGTATCACCAGTCCTTTGATGACCATCTGCGCGAATGAGGACACGTGCAGCATGGTCAAGCCGTTATCGAGCACCCCGATAATCAGGGCCCCCAGGACCGTACCGAGGATGGTCCCGCGGCCCCCCATCAGGCTTGTACCGCCTAGCACCGCGGCAGCGATGGCGTCCAGCTCATAGGCATTCCCGAGTTTGGGGTCGCCCGCCTGCAGTTGGGCCGCGAGGACCGTGCCGGCCGTGGCCGCGCAGAGACCGCTCACGACGTAGACCAGGAGCTTGGTCCGCCCTACAGGGATACCCGATAGCCTCGCCGCTTCCTCGTTTCCACCGACGGCATAGACATGCCTGCCGAAGGGCGTCTTCGAGAGGACGACCCACCCAATGACCACCACGGTCAAAGCTAGGTAGACCGGTATGGGGATCCCCAGCCACCGGCCCTGGCCGAGCCAGATGAAGGCCGCAGGCACTCCGCGAATGGGCTCCACGGAGTACAGGTGTCCCGCGCCTCTCGCGATCAGCATCATCGCGAGGGTCGCGATGAAGGGGGTGACTCGGAACCTGACGATGGAGATGGCGTTGAACAGGCCCGCGAGGGCGCCCACGGTGAGGCCCGCCCCAAGGCCGATGAGCACGCCCCCGACTCCTGGCAACTGGGGGAGAAGGTCCACGCGATACTGCCCGATTGTGAAGCCCAGGCCGCCCACCATGACGCCGGTGGAGAACACGGCCGCGAGCCCCACGATCGAGCCAACGCTCAGGTCGATGCCAGCCGTGACAATGACGAGGGTCATGCCCACCGCGATGATCGTGTTGATGGCGCTCTGGCTCGCCACGTTGATCAGGTTCGTGCTCTTCATGAAGACATGGTTGTGGGTGGTGAGGGCGAAGAGGGTGCAGAGGAAGATGAGGGTGCCGGCCAAGGCGAAGCGGCTCAGCGCTTCCTTGCGGCGCAGAGCGGCGACGCTCCGCTCCTCGGGCGCCGTAGCCTCCGTGTTGCCTGGCGGAACGGGCCTCATCCGGCCGAGCCTCCCGTGGCCAGGTCCATGATCCGCTCCTGGGTGGCATCCTCTCGCGCCAGTTCGCCGACCAGCGCTCCCTCGCGCATCACGTAGATGCGATGGGCGACGCCCAAGACCTCGGGAAGCTCCGAGGAGATCATCAGGATGGCCTTCCCTCGGTCGCAGAGGTCATTCATCAGGGAGTAGATCTCGGTCTTGGTCCCTACGTCGATGCCGCGTGTGGGCTCGTCGAGGATGAGGACCATGCAGTCGGTGAAGAGCCACTTGGCGAGCACGACCTTCTGTTGGTTTCCGCCCGAGAGGAGTCGCACGAGTTGCGCCGTGGAGGGCGTTCGGATCTGAAGCTGGTCGACGTACTGGTCGGCGGCACGGCTCTCTAGGGCCTTCGAGAGGAGGCCCCGGCGGCTGATGGCGCGCAGGTCGGCGAGGGTCACGTTCGCCGACACGCCGAGGCCGAGCACGAGTCCCTGGCTCTTCCGGTCCTCGGTCGCGAGGCCGATGCCGTGGGCAATGGCGTCTCGGGGCGAGGCGATCCGCGCCTCCGCGCCACTCACCACGATGCGACCCGCGTCGACGGGGTCGGCGCCGAAGACCGCCCGCGCCACCTCGGTCCGGCCCGAGCCCACCAAGCCGGCGAGAGCGACGATCTCGCCCTCGCGAACGACGAAGCTCACGTCGTGGAAGTGCCCGCGCCGGGTGAGGCCCTCGACCCGCAATGCTTCACCCGCAGTGTGGGCGGTCGTGGAGGGGATGTGGTCCTTCAACTCCCGTCCGACCATGTGACGGATGATGTCCTCGCGGGTGAGGGTTGACGTGGGGGCGGTGATGACGTGGGCGCCGTCACGGAGGACGGTGACGGTGTCGGCGATCTCGAAGATCTCCTCGAGCCGGTGGGAGATGTAGATCATGCCAACCCCGTGGCCGCGGAGGTCGCGGATCAGCCCGAAGAGGCGATCCAGTTCCCGCTCGGTGAGGGTCGCCGAGGGCTCGTCGAGGACAAGGATGCGCGCGTCCTGACTGAGAGCCTTGGCGATCTCGACGAGCTGTTGCTGCGCGACCGAGAGCCGCCCAACCAGGTCCCTAGGCCTCGCCTCGGCGCCGACCCGATCGAGCAGGCTGGCGCACTCGGCCTCCATTCGGCGGAAGTCCACCAGCCCAGCCTTGGTTGGCTCCCGGCCCAGGAAGATGTTCTCCATCACGGTGAGCTGAGGTACCAGGTTGAACTCCTGGTAGATCACCCGGATCCCCAGCGCCATGGCGTCGGAGGGCGAGTCGACCCGCACGGACGCGCCGCCCAGCCGGATCTCGCCTCGGTCCATGGGTTGCGCCCCGGCGAGGATCTTGATGAGGGTGGACTTGCCCGCGCCATTCTCGCCGACGAGGGCCACGACTTCGCCGTCACGCACCGTCAAGTCGACGCCCTCCAGGGCACGCACCCCGGGGAAGCTCTTCTCGATGCCCCGCATCTCGAGCAGGGCCGCGGGACTCTCCGTTGCGGGAACCATCCTTACTCCAGAGGCAGATCGTCGGCGCTCACGAGCTTGGGGGCGATGGGGATGAGGACCGTCGGGTCGCCCGGCTTCAACTCAAGCTCTCCGCGGAGGTATTGGTAGATCGCCTCGATGGTGCTGCGCCCAATCTCGTCGGGATACTGGACGACGTCGGCCTTGAGCTCGCAGCCCTTCTCGATCTCCGCGAGGGCCTCCTCGGTGCCGTCGAAGCCGACCATCATGAGGTTCTCCGGCGGACTGGTGCTTTGGCGTATGGCCGCGAGGGCGCCCATGGCCGTGTCGTCATTGATGGCGAACACACCGGCCATGTCAGGGTGCCGAACGAGCATGTCCTGCATGCGGGCCATCGCCTCGTCGCGCACCCCGTCTGCGGCGGGCCGGTCGACGATCTCGATGTCGGGGTACTCGGCGATGGCCTCCTCGAAACCCTTCGTGCGATCTTGAACCGACATGACGGCCGGGTGGTCGAGGATGACGACCTTGCCCTTGCCGCCGATCAGCTCGGCCAGATACTCGCCGGCCAGGCGTCCGCCCTCGACGTTATCCGTCGCGATGTGAGCGACGACTTCGCCCTCATCCGCGCCGATATCCGCGGTGAAGACGGGGATACCCGCCTCGTTGGCGAGGCTGATGGGGCCGGCGATGCTGGCACTATCGACGGGACAGACGACGATGGCGTCGACCTCCTGGGCGATGAAGTCCTCTATCTGGTTCTTCTGCTTGATGGAGTCGAAGTCGCCATCCTGGATGATGACCGTCATGCCGCGCGCCTCGCCCTCGGTCTTGAGGGTCTCCTCGAGCACGTTGTAGAACTTGTGCTCGCGGTTCAGCAGCGTGACGCCGACGCGGTAGACGGGCTCTCCACCCACCTCGGTGCTGGAGCCCGCGACGGGCGCCGCAGGGGCGGCCGGTGTGTCCTCCACCTTCTTCACGCAGCCCACGCAAACGAGAAGAAGAACCGCCAAGACGCCTATCGTGGCCTGGATCATCCACCGCTGTGCCTTCACCGCTGTTACCGCCTTTCGCGTTGCGCGCCTCAGGCGTCACCCGACGCCCGCACGCCTTCGAAGCCCCAAAGCTTAGCCTTTGTCGTTCGCACGGGGACGAAGTCCCCCTCCCGGACGGATCCGTCCGCTGGGAACACGACCAGCTTGTTCGTCCTCGTGCGGCCGGCGAGGTTCCTAGGGTCTCCTTCGCTCAGACCATCAACCAGGACCTCCACGACCTGGCCAACCATCTCCTGATTCCGCTCCCTCGAGATCTCCTTCTGCCGCCTGGCGAGTTCGTTCAGCCAAGCCACCTTCTCGCTCCGGGGCGTGGGATCGGCCATCGCGGCCGCAGTCGTGCCGGGCCGCGGGACGTAGACGAAGCTGAAAGCCGAATCGAATCGGACCTCCTCGAACAACCGGAGGGTCTGCTCGAACATGGCGCGCGTCTCGCCGGGGAAGCCCACGATGACATCGGTGGTGAGGCTGAGCGCGGGCATGACCTCTCGCGCGCGGAGAGCGAGATCGAGGTACTCCCGATAGGTGTAACCGCGGTTCATGCGGCGGAGGATGCGGTCGTCCCCTGCCTGGACCGGCAGGTGGAGGTGCTCGCAGACGGACTCGAGCCCCGCCATGGCGCAGAGGAGGGCCTCGTCGCAGTCGCGTGGGTGCGACGTCGTGAAGCGCACCCGGTGGAGCCCTTCGACCGCGTCCACGGCTTCGAGCAGGTC
>JAEAME010001563.1_pt1 | contig 15468 bp, 11 predicted proteins | sample 8958731 | NCBI WGS metagenome assembly JAEAME01 (sample SAMN16933194, study PRJNA681113) | bioreactor sludge metagenome | isolation source: anerobic bioreactor sludge (Control) | place: India:Bengaluru | collected 2018-10-24 | reverse complement strand
CCAGAGTGCCTCCGGCTACGGCAACGCCCGCGCTCTTCAGGAAATTTCTTCGATTAAGTCCTGTTCCTTCTTGATTGCTTTCATCAGGCATAATAGGCCTCCTTAATTATTCACGGGTGGCGGCAAGGCGATGCGCCGCGCCTGCCCCGCAGAAAGCTCTTGCCGCAAGGCAACAAATCTGGGTTGTGCCGGGCAAATCGATGTACTCAATTTACATGCACAAACAGCATCAGCATTTCGCGATGCTGCTTCTCTATCATACTGCAGAAAGAGAAAATTCACCAAAAAAATGGATCTGCAACTACTAGAAATACAAGAGTGCCCTTTTTGGAGTATACTAAGGCGGCAATTATCCCTTTCAACCTGTCAAGTCGAGGAGGATCCATGGAGCCGGATACCGCAAATCAATCCATATCACTGGAGGGTACACCAAAGCCGCGCAGCTTTTTCCGACGCCTCGGAGGGGTATATGCGTCTCCCAGGGAAACCTTTATGGAAATAGGCCGTGCTCCTGACATCTGGCTGCCTTTTTTGGTTCTGGTTGTCATTAGTCTGCTTGCAGGTTTCTATCTGTCCAAAACGCTGGATCTGGAAACGATGGCGGTAGCTCAATTGGAGAGTGCCGTCCAACAGGGTAGAATAACGCAGGAGCAGGCGGACCAGCAGATGGCAATGACCTCGAAGTTCGCGGGGGTGCAGTTGACTGTGATGTCGGTGATCGGCTCACTTTTCATTGCCTTTATTGTCGCCGGATACGCCAAACTCTTCAGCATCTTCTCCGGCGGTGAAAACAAGTTCAGACCTCTGCTTTCCGTCACGGCGTATGTTTTGATCGCTGTATCTATCGTTCAGTCCGGATTGATGATTCTGGTACTGCAGCTGAAGGGTTCTGAAGATGTGTCCGGCGGCAACATGGGTTCCGTGATTGCTTCGAGCCTGGGTGCAATCCTGACGGGAATTCTGGGAGAGGACGCTCTCCCGAAATTTATACTCGCTTTGGCCAACGCGGTAGACGTTTTCGGGATCTGGACAATCGCCCTCCTGGCGATCGGCTATTCGGCGGTTTCCAAAAAGCTCAAAACGGGCACGGCGGCCATCTGGCTTGCCATCGCGTATGTGATCATCATCGTTGTTAGCACCATGGTCGGTTCCATATTCAATCCTTCAGGGACATAATAACCGCCGGCTTCCCGTCCACAAGTGAGTCCGGCATTATCGAGCAGGCTTCAGCCCTGCCCTTTTTCGATAGAATCAAGAAGATCCGGAATCGGCCTATTTTTTATTGAGGCTTCGATAAACCAGTTCCAGCCATTGAGGTACGGTAAAGAAGCCCTTGGTCCACGGGCCGAACCTGTCGGGCAATCCTGCCGCCTTGATCTGCTCCAGCGTCTTGCCTTCTTTTATCTGTCTGCGCACGATATCGGCCGAGTCGAAGAGCATCTGGCGAAAAGCCTTGAGTTCGGCAATGCCGGCGAGCGGCCCGTGTCCCGGAATTATCTTGATATCTGCCGGGACGCTGGAGATGATCGAATCCAGTTGTCGCACCCAACTGTCAATATCTCCGCCGTTGTCGACGTCCATAAATGGAAACATTCCCTGGAAGAACATATCGCCCGTGTGCAAAATCCTTGATTTGTCGAAGAAGACCACGGTGTCCCCGTTGGAGTGTGCATTTGCATAGTGCACGAGCCTGACCGGTTCATCTCCTACGTAGAGAGTCACACTATTGGAGTAAGTCACTGATGGCAATGCGCTCGCGGGATACGGATTGGATGGCTGCCCCATCATCGAAGGAGGCTTGGCCAGCAGGGCGCGAACGTTCTCGTGCGCGACAATAATTGCTTGCGGACCGAAAGCAAGGTTGCCCTCTGTGTGATCGCTATGCCAGTGGGTATTGACCAGAAACAACACCTTCCCTCCGCCCGGAAGATTCTTAATGGCATCGCGGATGGACGGGGCGGATTTTTGATACATGGAGTCGATCAGTATCGTTCCCTCGGGAGCTGCAAGGACGCCGATGTTTCCTCCGTCGCCCTGGAGCATATAGATCTGACCGGCAACCGGCGTGAGTGTAAATGCGGCCTGAGGCTGCTGCGCCTGCAGGGCCGAAGCCAGAAATATCAGGGCTATGCAGGCAGTCTGTGCTATTCGTTTCATGGGCGCCTCCGCGCTGGTCATTAGTCGATAGCCGTTAGTTGGATAATAATCAGTCGACGGCAGAGGACAAGAAATCGTTTAGCATACAATCGCCGGTCTTTAATCGGGGAGATGATTATCATCATATACTGTCGACTAACCACTAACGACTAACGATTAATGACTGGTGTTATACTAACAGCTGCCATCCAAATTGGGTATGGTTTTGCATGAGCAAAGATCGGGGAACGAAGAATGGTACAGAGCGCATACGATGAACTGAAGTGGAGAGGGCTGGTTTACGACAATACCGAGAGCGTGCCGGAAATGCTGGCGAGCGGACCCGTGACGGTCTACAACGGTTTCGACGCCACGGCCGACAGCCTCCACGTGGGGCACATGGTCCCGCTGATGGCGTTGGCCCGCCTGCAGAGATTCGGGCACATTCCCATTGCAGTGGCGGGCGGCGGAACGAGCATGATCGGCGATCCCAGCGGCAAATCCGCCGAGCGCCAGCTCCTCTCTCGCGAAGCCATAGAGGCCAATATTGCGACTGTCAAGCAGCAACTTGCGCATTTTCTCGATTTCGAGACGAAGACAAATACGGCGCTTCTGGTGAACAATGCCGACTGGCTTCTGTCTCTGAATCTGGTCGATTTTCTGCGCGATATCGGCAAGCATTTTACCGTGAATTACATGATCAGTAAGGATTCGGTGAAGATGCGCCTCGACCGGGAGGACGGCATTTCTTTCACCGAGTTCAGCTATATGCTTCTGCAGTCCTATGACTTCCTGCATCTGCATGATTGCTTCAACTGCACTCTCCAGACCGGGGGGAGCGATCAGTGGGGCAACATCACGGCCGGGGTTGAGTTGATCCGGCGCATGAGAGGAAAGTCCGCCGGAGCCATGGTGTATCCGCTCATCACGAAGGCCGACGGCACGAAATTCGGAAAAACGGAATCGGGCTCCGTCTGGCTTGCGCCACAAAGGACGTCTCCGTACCGATTCTATCAATTCTGGCTCAACACGGATGACCGCGATGTCATCAACTACCTGAAGTTTTTTACCTGGCTGTGCGAGCAGGATATCCGCGACCTGGAGGATTCGCTTTCGATGAGGCCGGAACAGAGAGAGGCGCAGAAGCGCCTGGCAAGCGAGATGACGCGTATGGTGCACGACGAAAGCGCGCTGCAAAAGGCCGAACAGGCATCCCAGGTTCTTTTCGGGGGAGAGGTCACGGGCTTGTCTGCGGCCGAAGTTGCCGACATTTTCGCCGATGTTCCTTCCGGCGAAATTTCGAGACAAAAACTGCAGGGCGAGGGCTTGCCGCTTGGGGATCTGCTTCTGGAATGCGGCGTCGTCGCATCGAAGGGAGAGGCGCGCCGCGCGATCGAAGCCGGCGGCATCTATCTGAACAACCGCCGGGTGTCGGAAGCCGCGGCCAGAGCAACCCTGGCCGATGCCGTCGACGGCCAGTTTGTGGTGGTGAGACGCGGAAGAAAGAATTATTGGCTCGTGCGCATCTCCGGCTGAACCATGCGAGTGATTTCCTTGTTCCAAATTCGGAACAGCTCTCCAGCCATGAACCGATTTGAAACCCGGCAGGCCAGGCCAGGATTTACTCTGCCTCGACGGCAATAACAGGGAAGCCGGCACGGCGAAGACTCCGGGTGAGGGTTATCCCGCTTTCGGTTCCTGTTCGGATACGATCACTACCTGCATATCCCTGGCAAGGCGGACGATTTTCTGCAGCAAACCTTTCTGCCGGAATAGCGAACGGGATTGCTCTCGACTGCGGGCTATAAAAATCTGGGTTATTTGATTCATGCGGGCAAATTCTATCAGGACTTCCGCTGTGTCGTTCCCTTCGAGCACCCGGGTTTCGATTCGCATGTTACGGGCGAAATTAAGATGTCGCTCGATAGCCTCTCGCCTCTGGTGTGCCATTCGACTCAATTCTCCGGACTTATGCACAGCCACCGCAAAGCACTCGGCGCCCAGAAAGTCCGCGACACGTTTGGCGCGGCGGATCAGCATTGCCGTATTCGGATCGGCTGTTACCAGAAGCAGAATCCTGTGATCTCCGGCCGGCTTCTGTTCGACCGGTGCTGCGGCCGTAACGGACTCCCCTTTTATCACGCGATGCTCGATTTCATGGGCAGTTTCGCGCAACGCCAATTCACGCAGGGCCGCGAGGGTGGATTCGCGAAAAAAGTTCTTCAGCGCCTGTTCCACCTTCTCCCGGTCGTATATGACCCCCCGCTCGAAGCGGTGCAAGAGCGCACGCGGTGAAAGGTCGATGATCACCACTTCGTCCGCCTGCTGCACTACCCAGTCCGGGATGGTTTCCCGCACGCGGACTCCCGAGATCTGGCAGATTTGATCGTTCAGGCTCTCCAGGTGCTGTATGTTCATGGTTGTCAAGACATCGATCCCGGCATCCCGCAACATTTCGACGTCCTCCCACCTTTTGGCGCGGCAGGAACCCGGTACATTGGTGTGGGCAAATTCATCCACCAGACATACCTGAGGATGCCTGGCAATAATGGATTCGGCATCCATTTCTTCGAAAACCGAATCCCGGTATTGCACCTTCGCCCTCGGAACGATTTCCAATCCCTCTGTCTTTTCGATCGTTGCCTGGCGGCCGTGAGGTTCAAAGTATCCAATGACAACGTCCGTCCCTTGAGCCTTGAGGATCTGGGCATCCTCGAGCATTTTATAGGTTTTACCCACGCCCGCCGCATACCCCATATAGAGTTTCAACTTCCCGCGATCTGCTTTCAACATGGATGCCAATCATTGAGGGAAAATGCGCAGGTCCATACCGCGTGATTTGCGGATCAGCTTGTCAACAGGGTTTCTCCGGGGCCATTTTCTCACGCGCTGCGTGTGCCCGATGAACAGCTGCGTAATGGCGTGTGATTTTGCATGTTCGAGGATGGAATCCGCCACATCGTCCCCCTGCAAAATTTCCACTTGTGCTCCTGCAGATCTTGCCAATGCAAATTTCTCTTCGAGCGTCTTCTGGTCTGACGGTGAAAGCTCTTTCTGTTTTACATAGACTGCCGTCAATTCCGCATGAAACCTGTTCGCGATCATCCGGGCGTTTTCGATCATGTCTCTGGTTTCGGCATGTGGAGCGATGCAGACGAGAATTCTTTCTTGTGCGCCGTAGCTCTGTTTGATGCCGTGCTTTTCGAGATAATCGCTCAGCTGGCAGTCGACGACATCCGCAGTCAGGACCAGGGCCAGCTCACGCAACAGGGAGAGCTGTTGCTGGCGTATATTGGCGTTTATTTGCTGCTCGGGCGAGCGCTCGATCGGCTCTTCGGGCGGAGCATCCACAATTTCGATTTCGTCGGCGCTCTTGATGAATGATACAGGCAAGGTTTCGGCAACACGTTTCCCGGTGATGGCTTCCACCTGCGGGCGCAGTTCCTCGATGTATTGAATATTGACCGATCCGAGAACTTTTATGCCGGCGTCTGCCAACTGCCTTGCATCCTGCCAGCGCGTCTGATGTCGCAGCCCCGGGGGATTGTTATAGGCCAGGCCATCGATGATACAAACGGCCGGGCGCCGCTTCAGGATACTTTTTAGATCCATAGCCATGCCGGAAGGGTGTTTTTTAAGCGGAACAACCTCGAGCCCGTCCAGCAGGCGCTGAACTTCCGGTGAAACTGTCGGTTGCACCGCCCCGACGATGACATCTTGCCCCCTCTCCCTGCGGCGGCGGGCCTCGTCCAGCATTCGAAAGGATTTCCCGACTCCCAACGCGTAGCCGAGAAAAATCTTCAAATGTCCGGTTGCCTCTGACGACTCGGAGTGCAGCTCTTGCAGGAGTTCATCGGGTGTTTTGCGGCGGATTTCTCTGTCCATGGGTGAAATTATAGTCCTGCGACCGAGCTGCCCGGTATGCAGAAATGGATGTCCAGGGACAAGTTGAGCTCCAGGACATGGACGCGCGCATCTCCCAAAAATCCCCAATAGGGCCCCTCCGTATACTGATCGATCAATTGATGCATTCGTTCCAGGGAGACGCCGCGGGCTTTTGCTACGCGAAAGGCCTGCGCCCGGGCAGAGGTCGGACTGATATGGGGATCCAGCCCGCTGCCCGATGCCGTCACCATGTCTGCCGGGATTGGCCCATGATAGTCCGGATTTTGTTCGCGGAATGCCTTTACTCTGCCGCTAACTTGATCCATTAATTTCATGCTTGTGGGACCCAGATTGGATCCACCGGAGGCGGAGGCGTCATATCCGTCCGTGCCGGCCGCGGAGGGTCGCGGATGAAAGTATTCCGGCCTGGTGAAGGACTGGCCGATCAAACTGGAGCCGATCACTCTTCCATCTCTGACGATCAGGCTGCCGTTTGCCTGCCTGCGAAAAAGCAATTGGCAAAGCCCAGTCGACAGGCCGGGATAAAGCAAGCCCGTAAGAATTGTCAACACCAACATAATCCGAAATCCCAGAATGAGTTGTTTCAGCATGTTCCCTCCATTTGGTCAAGCCCAGCCCAATGCATGAACGATCTGATCGATCAACCAGATGCCGGGGAAAGGAGCAGCGATGCCCCCCAGTCCAAACAGAAGCAGGTTCTGACGCAACAAGCTGGCGGCGTCGACGGGACGGTATTTTACGCCGCGCAGCGCAAGCGGGACCAGGGCAATGATGATCAGAGCGTTGAATATAACGGCCGAAAGCACTGCGCTCTGCGGAGTGTGCAATCCCATGATGTTCAAGGTTCGCAGAGCAGGGTAGGTCGTCATAAACATGGCGGGAATGATCGCGAAATATTTGGCGATATCGTTTGCGATCGAAAATGTTGTCAGGGCCCCGCGGGTGATCAATAGCTGCTTGCCGATGGCCACAACCTCGATGAGCTTGGTAGGATTGCTGTCCAGATCGACCATATTGCCCGCCTCCTTGGCTGCCATGGTGCCGGTGTTCATCGCAAGCCCGACGTCGGCCTGCGCCAGGGCCGGAGCATCGTTTGTGCCGTCTCCAGTCATTGCGACCATGCGGCCCTCGGCCTGCTCTTTTTTGATGTACTCGAGCTTGGTTTTCGGAGTGGCCTGTGCCAGAAAGTCGTCCACGCCGGCCTCGCCGGCTATGGCGGCAGCGGTGAGAGGATTGTCGCCGGTAATCATTACGGTTCGTATGCCCATGCGCCGCAATTGCGCGATGCGCTCCTTCAAGCCGCCCTTCACAATATCTTTAAGGTGTATGACGCCGAGCAGTTTCTTCCCGTCTGCCACGGCGAGGGGAGTTCCGCCGTTTCGGGCTATGCGATCGCTTATGTTCTGGACATCTCCGGGAACCTGTCCTCCGTTCTCGCGCACATGTCTGCAGATTGCGTCAGTCGCGCCTTTCCTGAGGCGCCGGCCCTTAAAATCGACGCCGCTCATGCGTGTAAAAGCCGAAAACGGAATAAAATCCGCCTCATCCTCCGGGATGTGCCGGCCGCGGAGGCCGTATTTCTCTTTAGCAAGGACGACGATGGAGCGACCCTCGGGTGTCTCGTCCGCCAGGCTGGACAGTTGAGCGGCATCCGCGAGTTCGGCCGCGGTCGTCCCTTTGACTGGAAGGAACTCGACTGCCTGTCGATTCCCAAGGGTGATGGTTCCGGTTTTGTCCAGAAGCAGAGAGTTGACATCCCCGGCGGCTTCAACCGCCTTCCCGCTGAGCGCCAGCACGTTGTGCTGCATGACCCGATCCATGCCGGCGATGCCGATAGCGGACAGGAGTCCCCCGATGGTTGTCGGTATCAGGCAGACGAGGAGGGAAACCAGGACGGTCACTGTCGGGATGCTCCCGGTACCCGATTGCCCGACGCTGAAGTCTGCAAAGGGATTCAGTGTTACTACCGCCAGCAGGAATATGAGCGTCAGGCCGGCGATGAGGATATTCAGGGCAATTTCGTTGGGAGTCTTCTTGCGCTCTGCCCCTTCGACCAGGGCGATCATCCGATCCAGAAACGTCTCGCCCGGATTCGAGGTGATACGGACTTTGATCTGATCGGAAAGCACCCTGGTGCCGCCGGTCACGGCGCTTCGATCTCCTCCCGATTCGCGGATGACGGGGGCGCTTTCGCCCGTAATCACCGATTCATCAACCGTCGCAATACCTTCTATTACTTCACCGTCTCCCGGAATCAGGTCCCCCGCTTCGCATAGGACCACATTTCCTGCGCGCAGAGAGGAACTTTGAACAGGCGTTATTTTGCCGCCGCTCCCCAGAAGCTTCGCCGGCGCTTCTGTTCTCGTTTTTCTCATGTCGTCAGCCTGAGCTTTTCCGCGTGCTTCCGCCATCGCTTCCGCAAAATTGGCAAACAGCACGGTAAACCAGAGCCACAGCGCAACCTGAAATGAGAATCCGGTTCCAGCGCTGCCGGCAAAGAGATCTCGAATCAGAAACACAGTGGTAAGCGCCGCTCCCGCTTCGACCACAAAGATCACCGGGTTTTTCACCAAGCGGATCGGATTCAGTTTCAACAAAGACTCATGTATAGCGCGGCCGAGGATCTGTGGATCGAATAATGGACCGGATCCCACGAGGTTCCTGGGTAGAAGCGACATGGGATCCCAGTTGGGTGCCGATTGCTTTGAACTTGAGGGTGCCATAGCAGTTGCCATTATTTTTATCTCCAATCGCCGTTTAGCTAAAACAACCGGCCGCTGTGCATGAGTAAATGCTCGACGATAGGAGTCAGCGAAAGGGCGGGGAAGAAGGTCAATGCCCCGACGATGATCACAGTGCCCACCAGCAGGCCGACGAAAAGCGGGCTGTGTGTCGGAAGTGTTCCGCTTGTTCCGGTAACAGCCTTCTTCATCGCCAGGCTTCCGGCGACGGCCAGCATCGGGATAATGATGAGAAAGCGGCCTATGAGCATCGCGATCCCTGTCGTCAGGTTGTACCAGGGGGTATTGGCGGCCAGTCCGGCGAAGGCGCTGCCGTTATTCCCCGTGGCGCTCGAATAGGCATAGAGAATTTCCGCGAGTCCGTGGGGGCCGCCATTATTCATGTTGGCTGCCGCGATTCCCGGAGGATTCCAATAGCCGTTCCGGGCGAATCGGATGCTGGAACTTATAGCGCTGAAAGCCAGAACGCTGGCAGCACATGCAATAAGAGCGAGCATCGCCATCTTGACCTCCCTGTCCTCGATCTTTTTTCCAAGATACTCCGGGGTGCGCCCGACCATGAGACCGGCGATAAAGACGGCAATGATGGCGAATAAAAGCATTCCATAAAGACCTGATCCGACTCCGCCGAAGATGACCTCCCCTGTTTGCATATTGAATAGCAGGACAAGCCCAGCTAGCGGTGTGTAGCTGTCGTGCATGCTGTTGACGCTACCATTGCTTGCATCCGTTGTCGCCACGGCCCAAAGGGCCGAAGAAGCAATGCCGAAGCGTACCTCCTTCCCTTCCATGTTGCCGCCGGGTTGCGCGCCGGTCGCGGTAGTTTGAATCCCTAGATTGGCGAGATTGGGATTGCCGGATTGTTCGGCCGGATAGCATATAAAGATGCCCGCGAAGAACAGGATGCTCATTGCCGTGAAGATGGCCCATCCCTGCCGGGTGTCCCCAACCATTTTCCCGAAGGTGTAAACCAGTCCGGAGGGAATCAACAGGATGAACAGGGTCTCGATGAAATTGGAGAGGGGCGACGGATTTTCAAACGGGTGCGCCGAATTGGCGCTGAAAAAGCCTCCGCCATTCGACCCCAGTTGTTTAATGGCTATTTGGGAAGCAACCGGGCCTTGCGCAATCGTCTGGCTTCCTCCTTCGAGCATGTCGGCGTCTGTATAGGCGTCAAAATTCTGGATTACGCCTTGAGAGCAGAGCAATAGAGCCCCGATCATTGCGAGCGGAAGCAGAATATAGACAGTGCCCCGCACAAGGTCGACCCAGAAGTTCCCGATTGCGTTCTGTTCTCGTCGGGCAAATCCCCGGATCAGGGCTACTGCAACGCACATTCCGGCTGCGGCCGAGACGAAGTTCTGAACGGTCAAAACGGCCATCTGAACGAAATAGCTCAGCGTTGTTTCGCCCGCGTAAGACTGCCAGTTCGTATTGGTCATGAAACTGACGGCCGTATTAAATGCCAGGTCTGGCGTTACCTGTTTCGCCCCGAAACCGAATGGATTCAGAGGCAAAAGCCCCTGGAGCCGCTGAATTGCATATGTGAACAGGAAACAAATCGCGCTGAATGCGAGAAGCGAAGCGGTATATCGGGTCCAGCACTGTTCAACATTTTCGTCGACTCCGCTCATCGCATATATGAAGCGCTCCAGGGGGCGAAGGGCGGGGCGCAAAAAGGTTCTCTTCCCTTCGTATACGCGCGCCATATAAATTCCAAGCGGCTTGGTCAATGCGAGCAGCGCAAAGAAAAAAACCGCTATTTGAAGTATCCCATGGCTCGTCATATTGTTTTTCTAAAAGCGCTCTGGTTTCAGGAGCGCATAAATCAAATAAGCGAAGAGGACGATGGCAGCAAGACCGGCAATGATGTAATCCATGACACTATGCTCCTAAAGCTTTTCGCAGGCCTTCATAAAAGCCCAGAACAGAAACAAAACCAAAAAACCGACCGCAAGATAGAAGAGATCAACCATGACCGTTCACTCCGTTTCTATAGGGATCGCATCCTCTTCATGCTCCGTGAATATCTTACGACGAAGCCCCTGAAGATCCCGTAGAGATGCCTGGAAAAAGCTATGAGTGATTTGTGAAAACTTTATAAAGACTCTAGGGTGCCATTGAAGCGGTATCCGACCCAGGGTTCAGTGGTGATATATTCAGGATGGTCCGGATTTTTCTCGATCTTCTTGCGCAGGTTTTTGACGAATACACGGAGGTAATCCACCTGGCTGCCGTAGTCGGGCCCCCAGACGGCTTGGAGCAGTTCGCGGTGGGACACGACTTGGTTCGGGTGTTGGGTGAGGTAGCGAAGGAGGTCGAGCTCTTTGGGAGTGAGATGAACCGGCGTTTCTCCTCTTGAAACTGTGCGATCAACGAAATCGATGATGAGGCTGCCGATTTGAATTCTCGCGGGCGATGCCTGGGACACTGGCACGCGGCGGAGGGCGGCTCGGATACGTGCGAGGAGCTCCGGGGTGCTGAAGGGCTTGGTGATGAAATCATCAGCGCCGGCGTCGAGGGCTGCGACCTTGTCGGCTTCGGAGTCGCGGACGGTGAGCATGATGATGGCGATGTTCTTATCCAGGCGAAGGGTTTCGCATGTCGCCAATCCGCCTATTCCCGGCATATTGATGTCGAGAAGCACCAGGTCGGGGTGGTAAACGCTGATCTTTTCAAGTCCTTCTTCGCCGGTTTTGGCGTCATCCACCTCATAGCCGGCGCTGATCAGGGTGGTGCGCATGAGGCGCCGGATTTGAGGTTCATCATCAATAACCAGAATGCGGCCCGCGCTCAATGGATTCTCCTTTATACTCAACCGGCAGTATCAGGCAAAACGTTGTTCTGCCGGATTGGCTTGTCACCGTCAGGTCTCCGCGGTGGGCGCGAAGAATGCTGTGGGCAATGCTCAATCCCAAACCCGAACCCGGGACCCGATGCGTTACGGAAGGACTTCTGAAAAATCTTTCGAAAACATGCCTCTGTTCCTGTTCGGATATCCCCTTGCCGTGATCGGTGACTTCCACACAGATCGTGTCTTCAAGCTTTCGTATCTGAATTTCAAGTGGTGTATTTGCCGGTGAATATTTCAGGGCGTTGTCGATCAGCTGCTTAACGGCCAGCCTTATCAGCCGCCGGTCAAAGGCGATCCCGGGGATCGCTTCGGGACTCGACATTTCAAGAGGACGTCCCTCCAATTCGTTTCTCAGCGAATGGACCACTTCACGAACGACTTCTGCGACGTTCGAAATTTCCGGATTTATTTCTATCTGCGCCGTGTCCAGGCGGGCCATGGCCACCGTGTCGTCGATGAGATCCCTCAAATGTTCGGCTTCCTCATCCGCAATAGTGAGCAACTCTGTCCGGTTCTCATGCGGCTGGTCCGGATTCGCCAGCAGGGCTGTGGTTGCGGCCTTGATTGACGTGAGGGGCGTCTTGAATTCGTGCGCCATGGCGTCGATGAGCGTCGTCCTCAACTGTTCGCTCTGGCGCGCCGCCTCGACCTGCCGCGCGAGATCCTGCGCTTTCTCTCTTTCCAAACCGATTGCGACGAGGTTGGCGATTCCCTGCACGACGGAATCGGGCATCGCCGGGCCCTGAATCGCAAGGCTTGCGATAGGCTCCGAACCCAAGCGAACAGCCGTGATGATATAGCCCTGCATTACGTTCGTATGCGAGGTTCCGTGCAAGGCGGTATCGCGAAGCTGAGGATCCAGGCTGTCCAGACTGGAAGATCCGGCGCGATGTATCTCTCCTGCACGTCTGTCATACAGAGATGCCGCACTCAGCTGGAAAATGTCAGCCAGTTTTCGGATTAGTTGGGTTGCGAAAGGCTCAGAATTGTCAATCAGTAGAATTGCCCGGCTGAAAGTGTACAGTCTTTCAACATCCCTCTGGCGATCTATTGCATCCAGGGCTCTCCTCTTCGCTTCCGTTGAGAGGCGGCTGGCTATCAGCGACGTGCCCAGGAAGCTGAACAGAGCTACCCAGTTATGCGAATCGGTTATATTGAATGTCCCGACCGGCGGGAAGAAATAGAAATTGAAGGCGAGTGTCGCCGCAACGGAAAGTATGGCGGCTTCGACAAATCCCCAGATGCTGGCTACGACAAGCACGAGAAGCAAATATGCGAAGCCTGCCGCAGTGGCGTTGATGAGAAATATTTTGTGTGCGGCAAATGTCAGGACGGTCAGGCTGGCCAGAGCCGACAGTATGCGGAATGATCGCAAAGCCGGATTTTTCATGAGTCTCCGCGACCCATTGTAATCCTATCCGGGACGGGCCGTCGATTCCAATCTTTAGGTTGCCGACTGCTGATCTCGATTCTATGGGGATCAGAAACCTGAATCCCCGCCTAGATTCCCGCCTCTGCCATCCGCCTTTTCTCCTGTTGTGCGGAAAAGGTCGCGACCAGCAGGGCTTCCTTGATAAGGCGTGCAATATCTGTGCAATGGCTTGACGCGGGCAAGAGGTGGCTCTAACATGGGCCCATGAGCACCGGAAACAAGCCTACAACAGGAATAGCAGAAGTCGACAAAGCGATAGGAGGCGTCATTGCGGGCGACAACCTCGTTTGGGAAATTGATTCCGGCGTGGCAGGAGATCATTTTATTTCTAGTTTCGTCCGGTCCTGCGAGCAGAGCAGCATTCCCATCGTGTACGTGAGTTTTAACCGTTCCCCTCAAACCATAGCTTCCAAGTACGCGAGGTTGATGTCTCCCGGGAGGTTTTCACTCATTGATTGCTTCTCCTCAGGGAAGGGCAATGCCGACGAGGTGTTTCTCAAGTTTTTTGATGATCCCGCCCGCAACGCGGTCCATGCGCCGGTCCATATTGCAGATCCGTCCGATCCCTCGCGATTGGAGCGGGCGCTTATCGAAGTGGGCACGCGCGGGGGGCAGTCGGCGAACTATGTGTTCGATTCGCTGACAGGCATGCTGGATCTTTGGGGAGACGAGAACCGGGTTGTGCGGTTGTTCGGCCACCTGTGTCCGCGTCTCTATGACCTGTCAACTCTCGCTTACTGGCTCATTGAAACGGATGCGCATACGGATGCTTTCCTGGCAAAGGTGCGGCACATTACGCAGGTCGTCATCGAAGTGTCGTTGGCCAACGGGCAGAGAGCGCTCACCATTCGCAAGGCTGCCGGGCGCAGCGCGGCAATCGGAATCCCGCAAGAACTGGATTTGGATGAGGGGCTTGCCGTTCAAGACCGGGAACCGGGGGAAGTGTGGGATTTCGACCCGATGGCCCGGCGAGGCGAGGAACTCCGGCGCACCTATCGCGTCGACAGCATTGTCGGAGGCAGCGCCGCCATCCGGCGGCTGCTGGGGCTTGCGGCGACTGCGGCGCGCTCACGTTCATCCGTCCTTATCACGGGTGAAACGGGCACGGGCAAGGAACTCATTGCGAACGTCGTTCACTATAACAGCGACAGGGCTGCAGGCCCGCTGGTCAAAGTGAACTGCGGAGCTCTCCCAGAAACACTTCTTGAAACGGAGCTTTTCGGTCACGTAAAGGGAGCATTTACGGGCGCCGTGCGCGATTACGAAGGACGTTTTCGCACGGCCGAGGGAGGAACGCTGTTTCTCGACGAAGTCAGCGAAATGAGTCCGCGCCTGCAGGTGAAACTCCTACGCGTTCTGCAGGAACGGCAGCTGGAGCCGGTGGGATCGAGCAAAACTATTGCCGTCGATGTGCGTATTGTGGCCGCAACGGGACGTGATTTGCGGGCGGAAATACGGGCAGGCCGGTTTCGCCAGGATCTGTTTTACCGGCTGAATGTGATCCCGATCCAATTGCCGCCGCTGCGCGAACGGCTGGAGGATATTCCGCTGCTTGTGGATCATTTTCTCGAGAAGTACAACCGTGAGGCAAACCGGCAGGTCAAACAAATGCCGCGCGAAGTCCTGGATTTGTTGCTGGCATATCCTTGGCCCGGGAACGTTCGCGAACTGGAAAACTGCATCGAGCGAATGGTTGTTATGAGTCCGGATGAGACGGTCTCTCTTGATGCGATACCCGAAGAGATCCGGGAAGGCAGGCCGGATTTTCCGCCTAGTTGGGAGGGTCAGAAAGCCGCGGATCCGCAGTCGGAGCTTCGCCAGGCCGTAGTTCGCTTTCTGAATTCCCGCAAGAATTCCGCAGGTGTTCGCGACGCATTGCTGGAGTCGGTAGAAGAAACGCTGCTGCGCTACCTGCTGGAGTCGAATCAGTACAGCCAGCGAGAATTGGCGGACCTGCTCGGCATGAGCCGCGTTACCCTCAGAAAAAGGCTCACCCGCTACCAATTTCGGTGACAGTCACCATAACTCCGAAATTATTGGGACAATTTCTTTCCCCAGCAGGGTTTTGGCCCACGTTTCTTTGGAAATAGGGCTCGCCCAACCACTTTTTCAAGGGAACGGATGAAGCTATCGCTGCCCAGCGGGCGTCCTGTCCTGTTAGCCAGGCGGATCTGTTCCATCTCCTCGGTCTTGTCTAAACCCTCGAGCAGGAATTTTTTCCACGAAATTTTGTCAAACTGCCTGGCCCACAGTCCCATGTCCAGCATTCCGGTTTCGTCAACTCCCGTGATATGGGCTCGGGCGCTCGACCACGGCCATTCCCAAGGATATTGTACCAATCCGGCACGCACCGGATTTAGTTCGATATAGCGCAATGTCATCCAGCAATGCATATCATC
>JAEAME010001562.1_pt1 | contig 15482 bp, 10 predicted proteins | sample 8958731 | NCBI WGS metagenome assembly JAEAME01 (sample SAMN16933194, study PRJNA681113) | bioreactor sludge metagenome | isolation source: anerobic bioreactor sludge (Control) | place: India:Bengaluru | collected 2018-10-24 | reverse complement strand
TTCCAGATAAGAATATATATCATCCAGGAACCTCTTCTCCTGAGAAAATAATACTTATACGGCGATCAGGAAATAACCTGTTAAAATGATCTTTCTCATTATGTCTTCCTTTTATGGAGGTAATATACACAATTTAATCCTTTTTATTTTCGTCGAAATGTGTTCGCGATTTTTAATTATGTTTTCTGATATTATGTTTAATTTTGCCCTTTGTTTTTTCACCTGACATGGCTAAATACAAACTTAATATGACTACACTCACCAAAATTATTAAAGCCGGACTGGTTCTGATGGTCCTGTTTTCAGTTACTTCATGCAAAAAAGCAGCCAATGACAAGCTAAGCGTTGACTTCGAGAAGTACACAATGCCGAATGGTTTGCAGGTTATCCTTCACGAGGACCATTCCGATCCGATGATATCCTATGCTATAATGTATCATGTAGGCTCGGGAAGAGAAACTCCCGGGAAAACCGGTTTTGCGCATCTGTTTGAACACCTTCTTTTTATGGGATCGGAAAATGTTCCCACCGGGAAGTTCGACATGGTACTGGAAGGGATGGGTGCTTCTAACAACGGTGGTACAAGCAGGGATTATACAGTTTATTATGAAGTATTTCCGAAAAATGCACTGGAGAAGGTTTTCTGGCTTGAATCTGATCGCATGGGCTTTTTCATCAACTCGGTAACTCCCTCAGCTCTTGCACTTCAGCAGAACGTTGTCCAGAATGAAAAGAGGCAAATGGTTGATAACACTCCATATGGTTTTACTGAAGATATAATAGTTAAAAATCTATATCCCTTAGGGCATCCTTACAGCTGGACAGTTATCGGCGAAATGGAAGATCTCAAGAATGCCACCCTTGATGATACAAGGAACTTCTATGAGAAATTCTACGGGCCAAATAATGCCACGCTTGTGCTTGCAGGCGATTTCAACTCAGACTCAATTAAAGTATTAATTGACAAATACTTCGGAGAGGTAAAATCTCATGGTGAAGTTATTAAGCGTGATCCGATGGTCGTCACACTTGAGAAAACAAAAAAACTCTTTCATGAAGATAATTTCGCCAATGTTCCGGAGATCACTATGGTATGGCCGGTTCCTCAGGAATTTCACAAGGATATGTACGCGCTGAATTTCCTGGCAAGAATTCTGGCAGATGGAAAGAAAGCACCTTTGTATAAGGTCCTTGTTAAAGAGAAACAGCTGACCTCCTCTACTAATGCCTATAACAGTACAAATGAAATAGCCGGCGAGTTTACAATTTCAATAAGAGCCAACGAAGGTAAGACATTGAAAGAAGTAGAGCAAGCTGTATTTGAGGCTTTTGATCGTTTCGAAGAAGAAGGCATAACCGAAAAAGATGTTGAAAGGATCAAGGCTCTCAGTGAAAAGAATTTCTATGAAGGGCTTAACGGTGTGTTTAGTAAATCACTCAACCTGGCATATTACAACACTATGCTTAATGATCCTGGTTTCCTTGAAAAAGACATAGAGAACATAAAAGCAGTAACCCTTGATGACATCATAAGCGTATATCATGAATACATAAAGGATAAGCCATATATTGCCACCAGCCTGGTACCTAAAGGACATACTGATATGGTTGCTGACAATTCGGTCTCAGCAGAAGTAAAAGAAGAGAATATAAATGAGGCCACTCAGGTTGAGATCCCTGAAGGACTGACCGAAGAGGTAATTAAAACTCCATCTCTGATTGACCGTACTGCTGAACCTTCTGCAGGCGAAGAACCTCAAGTCAACCTTCCGGCTTTCTGGAAAGCCAGCCTGTCAAACGGAATAAAAGTTTATGGCATTCAGAATAAGGAATTGCCGCTGGTCTATATAAGCATTATAATTGAAGGAGGAGCCCTTCAGGACAAGGTGACTCTCCCGGGCGTAGCAAATATGGTTGCAAATGTCCTGCCTCAGGGAACGAAAAACAAGACTCCTGAGGAACTCGAGGAAGAGATAGAATTACTGGGATCATCGATTCAGGTGTATGCCGGTCGTGAAGAAATTGCAATGGAGGGTAACATGCTGTCAAGAAATTTTGGAAAAACAGTATCTCTGATGAAGGAGATCCTTCTCGAACCAAGATGGGACAGTGCTGAATTTACAATGGCTCTTTCCAGGAATAAAAATGCCATCATCCAGGCTGAAGCTCAGCCTACGAATGTCGCAAGCTCTGCATTTTACAGGTTGGTATATGGAACCGACAACATACTGGGATGCAGCACAAGGGGAACAAGAGAATCAATAGACAAGATATCTATCGATGACCTGAAGGGATATTATAGCCGGGCCTTCCTTCCCTCACTGACAACAATTCATATTGCCGGAAATGTTTCTCAGGATCAGGTAATGGCCGCATTGGAGCCGCTTTCTGAGGAATGGAACGGTGAAGTTGCCCAATCTGATGTACCGCAAGCTCATGATCCGGTCACTCCCGATAAATCTGTGATTTTCTTTGCAGATATGCCCGGCTCATTCCAGTCTGTCATTTACACGGGATACCCGGCGATAAAAAGATCAGATCCGGATTTTGTCAAGGCTGATTTTATCAATTACCGGCTTGGAGGAGCCTATACAAGCATCCTGAACCAGATATTGAGGGAACAGAAGGGATTTACTTACGGGGCATCAAGCTCGTTCAGGGAAATGAAATCAACAGCACCCTTTATTGCCGCCACGAGCGTCAGATCAGATGCTACTTTCGAGTCAGTAAAAATAATAAAGGAAGAGATGGAGAAATACAGAAAGGGCATTTCGGCTGAGGATCTTCAGTTCGTTAAGAATTACCTTACAAGATCAAATGCGCTGAGGTTTGAAACCAATGATGCTCTTGTCGGGATGCTGGCAACAATGAGCAGATACGGACTCTCCGATGATTATATTAAAAAGGAAGAAAGTATAATCAGGAATATGACACTTGAAGAAGCTAATGCCACAATCCTGAAATACATTGTACCTGACCGGATGTATTATGTGGTTGTCGGTGATGCTGCAAGTCAGATGAAACCTCTTGAAAAAATTGGATTCGGTAAACCGGTATTGATGCTAAATAAATAGATCCCTGAAACTTAAGTGAGACATCCTCATCTTCGCTGATACCTGCTATTTAGCTGTGGCTGCAATGTCGTATACCATCAGCGATTCTCCATGTCTTACATACAATTTCCTGTTTTTGATAACAAGATGTGCCCAATGGGTCCCGGAACCCCGGGGAACTTTAAATGAGCTTATTATTTCAAAGGCAGAAGCCCCGGGCTTAACGAGTGAAACAGTACCATTCTCACTGTATACATACAGCAATCCTTCATTAGCTATAACATTTGCCGGAGCCAGCTGCCTCAGTGAATAAAGTTCCTTCCCTGTAAGCCAGTCGATACATGAAAATCTTCTGTTACGGTCTCCTGCTCCGAATATTTTTCCTCCAAGCACTACGAATCCACCGAATTTCGGATCCGGAACATTGTTCTTCCAGACTTCCGATACTGACGAACCGTCAGCTGACAGCTTCAGCATAACGCCCCCGGTGCCATATCCCGATGTGCAATATAGATAGCCATCTTTATAATATGGAATATTCGGATTGATATCATATTCCGTTATATGCCTGAAACTCCAGAGGAATTTTCCTGTTGATACATCATAAGCCTGAATTGATTTCTGCATCATGGTGATCAGGATTTTGCGTGACTGAAGCTGTACAAGTATCGGAGAACAATATGACGAAAGCTCTCCTGTGCCCCTGCTTTTCCATATCAGCTTTCCTGTCTGCCGGTCGACGGCAATAACACTTACGTCCCTTCCGCCCGGAGTCGCATACAATATGTTCCCATCATAGAGCAGATTCTCTGTCAATCCCCATGTAGTGTTTCTCCCGCCATATTCCCTGAAGGTATCAATTGACCAGAGCATCTGTCCGTTAGCTGTATTCATGCAAAAGAGCTTTCCGAATGAGCTTATGAAATAAAGCCTGTCATCGACAACAAGGGGAGTTGAGCGTGTACCATAATGATTATCACTCCATTCAGCACCGTACTCTTTCTTCCACCTGAGTGTCCCTTTAAGGTCGAAAGCAAAAATATAACCTTTACCGTCAATCATTCCTGATGTGTAGACACCTGAGTTTGTTACTCCAGCAGAAGCATGCCCCTGGCCAAGGCCGTCAAAATGCCAGATCAGTTTCGGGCCTCCGGCCGGCCAGGTGCTTAAAACACCTTTTTCGTTATAAATACCGTCGCGGTTCGGTCCCCGCCATTGTGCAACATCCTGTGCATTGATTGTTACACAGAATAAAGCGATAAGTATAGTTAATGATGCTTTTGTCATAATACAATTATTTATTTGGAAAGCGCGTAAATTTAATTTTTATTGCTAGCATAAAATAAACGAAATGAACTATTTTTGAATCTGAATTACTTTGTTAGCTAACATCAAAAAGAAGATTATGTTTATAAAAAGACGTGAATTCATCAAGTTAAGTGGCATTACTATGGCAGGATCCGTATTCATTCCACCCTTGCTTCAATCCTGTGGCAGGGTACCATTAAGCAATGATGCCTCAGGGTACCTTGAGCATTTTGAAGTGACAGCAGTACAACTTCAGAAGGTTATCCTTACTGCAATGAGCAAAGGGGCAGATTATGCTGACCTTTTCTTTGAGCATACAAAAAGCAATACTGCGTCCTTGCAGGATAATAAAGTCAACAGTGCTTTATCAAATATAAGATACGGAGTGGGGATACGTGTGCTTAAGGGCGAGCAGACCGGATTTGCATATGCAGAGAATACATCGCTTGAAGCTATGATTCAGGCAGCAAAAACGGCAGCTAATATTGCTGAAAGCAATGCTTCGGTGACTGACTTCCCGGTAAAGGAATTCCAGCCCCCTTCATTCTATTCGATTGTCAGCCCCTGGGAGGAAATTTCAATTAAAGATAAAGTGCCGTTCATCACAAGCCTTAACGAAAAAATCTTCGCTGGTGATAAACGTGTTACCAAAGTAAATATATCGCTTAATGATACAACAACATATATTCTGTTCTATAATTCTGATGGACTTCTCACATGGGACTACAGGCCTCTTACTTATCTGACTGCAAGAACGATAATGGAAGAGAACGGGAGGATAGAAAACGCATCTGTCGCCAGATCCTACCGCAAAGGCTTTGAGTTCCTTACTGATGATCTTGTTGACGCTATAGCGAGAGAGTCAATTGAACAGACTTCGCTCCTTTTCAAGGCTGGCAGACCAAAAGGCGGAGAGATGGAGATAGTTATGGGCCCGGGCCGCTCCGGCATACTGCTCCATGAAGCCATGGGGCATTCCTTCGAAGCTGACTTCAACAGGAAGAACACATCGATATTCTCAGATAAAATGGGAAAGAAAATTGCTGAAGATTTTGTAACCGTTGTCGATGACGGTACACTGCCCAACGATCGGGGCGCTTTGAACATTGATGATGAAGGGAATCCGACTGAAAGGACAATTCTTGTTAACAAGGGTGTTTTATCAAGTTACATTCACGACAGGATAAGTGCAAAATACTATAATGTAAATCCGACAGGAAATGGGCGCAGGCAGGATTTCAGGAATGTACCTATACCGAGAATGAGGTCGACTTACATGGAAAACGGCCCGCACGAAAAAGAAGAAATAATTGCAAGTGTCAAAAAAGGCATTTACGTTGATAACTTCAGCAACGGACAGGTAAATATCGGACCGGGTGATTTTACATTCTTTGTCAAATTCGGATACCTTATCGAGAACGGGAAACTTACTGATGCAATCAAGGACGTTAATATAATAGGCAACGGACCTCAGGCACTTGCCGATATAACAATGGTTGGCAATGATCTGCTGTTCTCCGACTCAACATGGAACTGCGGTAAGGATGGTCAGAGTGTTCCTGTTACACTTGGCATGCCCACAGTAAAAATTAAAAAACTGACAGTTGGAGGATTAAGCGCCTGATCTAAATAACATTAAAACAGAATCAATGGACACAAATGAAAAAAATAAAATAGCTGATCTGGTAATCAAACATTCACTGAAATGCGGAGCCGACCAGGTTGCACTTGCATTAAACGATAATTCCAACCGGCGTATCGAAATACGCGAACAAAAAATAGACAGACTACAGGAATCAATAGGGAACTCGCTGTCTGTTGACCTTTATGTGAAAAAGAAATTTTCATCTCACAGCACAAACCTCTTAAAGGAGAAAGAAATACTCAAGTTCATAGAAGAAGCTGTTGAAGCAACCAAATACCTTGCTGAAGATGAATTCCGTTATCTTCCTGAAAAAGAGCTTTACTATCAGGGCAAAGGAGAGGATCTCCTTACTGTTGATCCGTCAATACCAACAATTGACTCGAAAAAGAAAATAGATCTTGCAAGGGCCGTCGAAAGTGAAATATTCGGAACAGATGAAAGGATAATCTCAATTACAACAACCTATTACGATTCAGTAAGCAAGGTACTGCTTGCTGACAGTAACGGTTTCATGGGAGAATCAGACAGCAGCACTGTTGCACTGGCTGCTGAAGTTTCAGTCAAGGGAGAAACAGGGCGCCCGGCAGATTACTGGGCAGAATACAGTATCTTTTTCGATAAACTTATTAAAACTGACATAGGAAAAACTGCCCTTCAGAGAACCCTGCGAAAACTAAACCCAAAGAAAATCGCATCGGGAAAATACAAGCTTATTGTAGAGAACTCAGCTGCAGGAACTTTAATAAGCCCCTTTATCTCAGCATTGCTGGGAGCTAACCTCTACCAGAAGAATTCTTTCCTTGATGGAATGGTTGACAAAAAGGTTGCAAGCAACATCCTTTCATTCAACGATGATCCGCATATCCTATCAGGCTTTGGGTCAAGATGTTTTGATATGGAAGGGCTTAATGCTGTAAAAAGGACTATAGTTGAGGATGGTATTCTCCGTAATTACTATATCAACACTTATTACGGCAGGAAACTGAAGCTTCAACCCACATCCGGAAGTACTTCAAACCTGATCTATAAAACTGGTTCCCGAAGCCTTGATGAGCTCGTTAAAAATGTTGACAAGGGGATTCTTGTAACCGGATTCAACGGAGGAAACTGCAATGGAGCTACGGGTGATTTTTCATATGGAATTGAGGGGTTTTTCATCCTGAATGGAGAACTTGTTCATCCGGTTAACGAAATGAATATAACTGGGAATATGAGAGATTTCTGGAATACTCTTACCGAAACAGGAAATGACCCTTATCCTTACAGTCCAATGCAAATACCGACGATGCTGTTTGAAAATGCTGATGTCAGTGGCATATAATTCAGCATAGGCCAGACAAGTAACAACAAACATAAATAAGCATTAATTGAACTTCAGATCTCTGGAGAAGCATATACTATTTGCATTATCCGCTAATATCTGTTGTGTTAAGAAAGAATCATGAATGGATATATCTTAACGGATCAGAAATTAGTTATAAATAAGGTAAATTTGGAATAAAGAAAGTAATCCGGTTAAAAGGGAATGTTAAAGAAAATACCTCATACATACGTAATTGTCTTTGGAATAATAGTATTCTCTGCAATGCTTACCTGGATAGTGCCGGGCGGTGAATATGACAGGCAGACAGTTACTGTAAACGGCATCGATCGCAGTGTTATAATTGCGGATTCATTTCATACAGTTGAAAGAAACCCCCAGACATGGCAGATCTTCTCAGCTTTGTTCGACGGATTCGTTGATAAGGCAGATATTGTTGTATTTATCCTTATAATAGGAGGAGCTTTCTGGATAATGAATGAAACAAGGGCTATTGATGTTGCTATCCGCTCGGTTATAGGATTCAGCAAACGAATTGAACACAACAGGATAATATCTGCTTTAGGTGCTGACAATCTGATCTTCCTGGTCATCATGTTAACCTTCAGCATTTTCGGGGCGGTTTTCGGGATGAGCGAGGAGACGATAGCTTTCATTGTAATTTTTGTACCTCTGGCTGTTTCAATGGGATATGATTCGATAACAGGAGTAGCCTTATGTTTCGTAGCTGCTGCACTTGGCTTTGCAGGAGCGATACTCAATCCTTTTACAATCGGAATAGCCCAGGGACTTTCAAACCTTCCGCTTTTCTCAGGAATTGAATACAGACTATTATGCTGGTTAATAATTAACCTTGCGGGATTCACATTCGTTCTCAGGTATGCACGCAGGATAAAAAAGAATCCGGAGCTGTCAAAAGTGCATGCAGAAGACAAACACTGGAAAGAATCAAGGGGGCCTGACATAGAAGAACATATTATAAGATCTTCTGTTTCATCATGGCTTGCTTATTTTATTGTAATAACAGCTTTAGTCACAGTATCTGTATTTTTTCCGGTTACACTTATAATGGCAGGAGAAAGCAGCATCCCTGTCCCTGCATTTCCGCTGATAACAATCATATTCACAATATTTGGCTGGATTAGTCTGAGAAGATCAGTTCATTTTTTCATACTGCAGATACTCCTAATCACAATACTGATACTCATAACAGGAGTGATGGGATACGGATGGTATATAAGGGAAATAGCAACACTATTTTTTACAATGGGAATAATATCCGGCGCAGCGATGAATTATTCAGCCAATAAGATCACAAGGCTGTTCCTCGATGGGATAAAAGATATCCAGTCAGCAGCAATAATTGTCGGTTTGGCAGGCGGAATAATTATCATTCTCAACAATGGAAACATAATTGACACACTGCTCAACAAGTTGTCCTCAATGATCTCCGGCTCCGGGAAAATGGCAGCAATAAGTATGATGTACACAGTCCAGAATCTCATCAATCTCGTTATGCCCTCTGGCTCAGCCAAAGCTGCTCTAACAATGCCCCTCATGTCGCAGTTTTCTGATCTGATAGGTGTCTCGAGGCAGGCATCTGTAATGGCATTTCAGTTTGGTGATGGTATTACAAATATTATCACTCCCGTTTCCGGCGTCCTTCTGGGAGTACTGAACGTAGCTAAGATACCTTATGACAAATGGTTCAGGTGGGTGCTCCCCCTTGTGGTTATCCTGATAGTATTATGCTTTCTGCTTCTTATCCCTACGGTTTTTCTTGAACTGGATGGGTTCTGAAAGGATGTTAATCTTTGTTAAAAACACAAAATCAACGTTTTAAAAATATATTATTTGGTAATTTTGCGATCATTAAACAATATATAATTGTCAATTAAGCTATTAACAAATGAGTGTAAAAAAGACAATAATTATAACCGGGATTTTGGCTGCTGTCACTTCTATTGCCCTGTTCATATTTAACAAGGTCCTTACAAAAGAAGATCTTTCAGGACTTTTTGCTGAAGCCAGGTCAGGCAGGTTTGAAATAACTGTCCTGACAACCGGGGAACTGGAAGCTGAAAAATCTATCGATATAAAAGGCCCTGAGATAGCCCAGAGCCGAAATGTCCGTTCTACAAACCTTAAAATCACGGATCTGGTTCCGGAAGGGACAGAAGTAAAAGAAGGAGACTTCGTTGCATCACTCGACAGAACTGAGTTTGAAAACACACTTAAGGATCTGGAAGAAAATCTGGCGAAGCAGTATGCCAATCTGGAAATGGTACTTATCGACACATCCCTTACAATGAACAATATGAGGGATCAGATAACAAATCAGATCCATGTTGTTAATGAAGCTGAAATTAAAGTAAGGAACTCGCAATATGAGACTCCGACAACGCAAAGACAAGCTGAAATAAGCTATGATAAAGCAAAAAGAGACCTTGACCAGTTGCGAAGAAGTTACACACTGAGTGAAGCGCAGACAGAGATAAAAGTAAGGAACCAGAGGATAAGGATAGAAAGGCTTGAGGAAAGAGCCAGGGAATATGAGAACCTTATAAGGGCTTTCACAATTACAGCGCCGTCACCGGGCATGATAACATACAAGAAAGACAGGATGGGCAGAAAAAGAAAAGTAGGTTCAACAATCGATAGCCACGACAGGATTGTTGCTACTCTGCCGGATCTTTCAAGCATGCTTTCGAAAGTCTATGTAAGTGAGATTGAGGTAAGCAGGGTAAAACCCGGGCAATCAGTAAATATTACTATTGATGCATTCCCTGATAAATCATTCAACGGCAGAGTTATTACAGTATCTAATATAGGAGAAGTGCTGGCAAATTCCGATTCAAAAGTATTTGAAGTGATTATTATGCTTGATGGTTCTGATTTCTCTCTGAGACCATCAATGACAACAACAAATAAGATTATAATCAACACCCTTGATAATGTAACTTACATTCCTAAAGAATGTGTTCACACAGGCGCTGATGGTATCCCTGTCGTTTATACAAAAAACGGAGTAAAACAGGTTGTTGTGCTTGGTGAGATGAATGACAAGGATGTTGTTATCGAAAGAGGAATTGATCCCGGAACTGTAATGTATATCGAGACTCCTGAAAAAGCTGATAATTTCAGGATATCAGGAGAAGAACTTATCGATATAATTCAGGAACGGGCAAATGCCAACAGGACAATGTATGGTGTTAATTCTGATGAAGAAAAAGGCGTAAGCTCCGCCGGGAGTATGTGAAAAAAAAAGAGGGTGTTTTTAAGACACCCCTCTTTAATCAGTAAAGGTTCAGATCTTTATTTCTTGTCATAAACCCTTGTAGTTTTTCTCTCTCCGTTCGGGGTATTCATTGTTGAAACGATAGAAAGTGATGCAGGACTTGTCAGGGTCCAGGCTTCAGTCGTTTTCATTTCCATAGCCTGACCGTCTCTTTCCATTGATCTTGTAGTAACAATAGTAAGAACTTTACCGTCAGATGAAAATGTTGCCGTTGATTTACTTTCTCCGCCACGACCGGCTGTATTTACACTGACCTTTCCATCAAGTGTGTATTTGGTCTCGGTCTTTGTAGTTTCACCATTCTGATTTGTCCTGCTACGTTCCACTGTAAGAAGATTGGCATCCTGCCTGGCAACAAAATCACCACCTCCCATTCGCATTCCTGGTCCTCCACCCTGATTTCCCTGGTCACTCTTTGACTCGTTCAATACCCAGTTCCCTGCAAAATTTGCTTTACCCGTCTGGCCATTTACTGTAAATGGAGCCAGCAGCAGGGTGGTAATTATCATTGCTGATAATGTAATTTTAAAAATCCTGAAATTCTTTTTCATCTTTTCTTTTAGTTAAAATTTGCGATTTAAAGTTATACAAGTTCCCCGGTTTTCAGTGTGTTTTAAGTATATTTTTAGCAAGCATCAGATATTTAGCATGTATACCCTTGATATTATTCCTAATAACAGGCACGGGAACTTGCAGTATCAATTCTTACTTAATTAATAATAGTTGTATATTCACATTAGAAATAACTTAACCCGGTACTGATGAAAAAAAGCAACAAAAAATATCTGAATGTATTTGTTTTCTGGCTGGTTTTCCTTATTGGCTGCCAGTCACCAGCGACAAAGGAGCAGGAGGAACCAACAGATAACAAATGGCTGGAAGAGATGACGATTGCAAGGTTACAGGAGGGCTATAAAACGCAGGAATATTCTGTAGCCGATGTTGTTTCAGCCTATATCGACAGAATAATAGCCCTGGATATAAACGGGCCCGGATTGAATTCAGTTATCGAGATCAATCCTGATGCAATGCAGATAGCCGAACAACTCGATATTGAACTTGCATCAGGCAAGATCAGAGGGCCTCTTCACGGTGTTCCGGTAATTCTGAAGGATAATATTGACACTAACGATCCTATGCCGACAACAGCCGGCTCTGTGGCCTTAAAAAATTCATATGCTGAATCTGACAGCTTCATTGCTAAAAAACTTCGTGAAGCCGGTGCTGTAATTATTGCCAAGGCAAATCTGAGTGAGTGGGCTAACTTCAGGGCTATGGTCTCCTCATCAGGGTGGAGCGGTGTAGACGGACAGACAAAGAATCCGTATGTTCTTGATCGCAATCCCTGCGGATCAAGCTCTGGTTCGGGTGTAGCAGTATCCGCAAATTTATGCATGGTAGCCATCGGAACCGAGACTAACGGTTCAATAGTATGTCCTTCAAACAATAACGGCATTGTTGGAATTAAACCTACAGTCGGGCTGCTAAGCCGCAGCGGGATTATACCGATCTCATTCACCCAGGATACCCCCGGCCCGATGGCAAGAACAGTTGAAGATGCAGCAATATGCCTTGGAATGATGACCGGGATTGATTCACTTGACTCAAAGACTCTGGCGTCAGATGGAAAATCAAGGACTGACTACTCTGAGTATCTCAGGGCAGACGGCCTCAGGGGTAAAAGGATCGGATTAATAAAGAATTCCGGAGGCTTCAATGACAGGGTTGACAGCCTTTTGATTCAGGCAACGAGGGTAATGAAATCGCAGGGTGCAGAGGTAGTCGAAATAGAAGCCCCCGGATCAAGGGAATATGAAGACGCCTCATACCAGGTTCTGCTATATGAATTCAAGGACGGATTAAATAAATATTTTTCAGGGCTCACTGACAATGTGCCTGTAAAAAGCCTCAAGGACCTCATTGAATTCAACAGGAATGACAGCGTGGAGCTGAAATATTTCGATCAGAAAATCCTTATTGAAGCTGAAAAGAAAGGAGACCTTCGCACTCCGGAATATGTTAAAGCCCTTGAAAAGATGCACAGGGCAACCCGCGAGGAAGGGATAGACAAGATAATGAATTCCAATAAATTAGATGCATTAATAGCACCCACCGGATCGCCAGCCTGGAAAACTGATCTTATCCTGGGGGATCATTATGTGGGAGGTAATTCGTCTCTTGCCGCTATTTCCGGTTATCCGGCAATAAGCGTTCCCATGGGATTTGCATCAGATCTGCCGGTCGGTATTACCTTTTTCGGAAGAGCATGGAGTGAACCATTGCTTATAGAAATAGCATACAGCTATGAACAGGCATCAAGGCACAGAAAAGCACCGGAGTATAAAGTCACAGATTAACAGCTGAAAACCATTTAAATCAGGTCTTTACCTGATCATGAAATCAAGAAGCGGTTTTTCTCCGAGATATGCAACAAGATTATCATTCTTATGAAGTGCTCCGACACCGGAAGGAGTTCCGGTGAAGATAAGGTCACCTGTTTTCAATGTAAAAAATCTTGATACATAAGATATTATCTCATCGACACTGAATATCATATCAGATGTATTGCCTTTCTGAACAACCTTGTCATTTATCTCAAGACGGAAGTCGATGTCTTTCATATCTTTCAGGGAGGAGACAGGAACGAATTTCCCGATCGGGGCAGATCCATCGAAGCCCTTTGCCAACTCCCATGGAAATCCGGCCGCTGCATTCCTGCTCTGGATGTCCCTTGCTGTAATATCTATGCCTAAAGTAAGCTCATCATAATACCTGTGAGCATATTTTACGGATATACTCTTCCCGAGTTTGCTTATCTTGACAACTACCTCAGCCTCGTAATGTATCATATCGGAAAAATCAGGCAGGAAGAAAGGCTTGTTGTTTTTAATAAGAGACGAATCCGGTTTCATAAAAACAACCGGTTCAAGGGGTATCGGTTTACCCATCTCCCTGGCATGATTTCTGTAATTCAGACCGATGCATATAATCTTCATATCACTTTTCTTTGTTTCCGAATGTTCTTAATTTTATTTCAGTAAGTATCTTTTTTGTGTACAGCGGAAAATCTCCGTTCATCATCCACGAGTAATAAGCAGGTTCTTCCTTGAATACATCCTCAACAGGTTTTCCTTTATGCTTCCCGAAATTAAAAACCTCAACACCTTTCTCATTCATTATTATCCGGCCTGCAAAATCAACGTTTTCGTTGAAAGCACTGAAAGCAGAAAGCTTTTCAATATCATTTTCAAGGTCAGCATATGTATCTAGCTGTGCTTTCAGCACCTCGTATGTTGCTGAGGTATCAGCCTGGGCACTGTGAGCATTTTCAAGAGTTTTCTTACAATAAAACTGATAGGCAGCTGCTAGGGTTCTCTGTTCCTTTTTATAGAAGATCACCTGAGGGTCAACATAACGGCGTTTCCTGAAATTGAAATCCTGATTGACCCTAAGGAATTCTTCGGCAAGTACCGGTATATCAAATTTAACAGCATTATATCCGGCAAGGTCGCATCCTTCGAGAAATGCTGCCAGGTTTTTCGCAATTTCCCTGAAAGCAGGTTCATCAGCTACATCCTTATCGGATATTCCGTGTATTGCTGTTACTTTCTCAGGAATATGCATTTCAGGGTTAACCCTTGTATTCATCCACTGTTCCCTGCCGTCGGGATGGATCTTAAGGGCAGAAATCTCAACTATACGGTCGGATGATACATTTATCCCTGTTGTTTCAAGGTCTATAAAGACAATAGGGCGTTTAAGCTTGAGTTCCAACTTCAGGCATTTATCATCATTGGCATAAGGAGCATCAGAAGGTCTTCTGATTCATTTTCTGTCACAGCCGGAAGGAAAAGGCCTGCACGGGTCGGGTCTGCAAGCTCTATCATGACATCCTGAGAACCTATATTCGCGAGGATCTCCAGGAGGAATACCGATTTAAAGCCTATCTCAAGTTCCTCTCCTTCGTACTGGCATTTTATTTTCTCATAGGCTGAAATAGAGAAATCAATATCCTGTGCCGATACTGTCACCTGATTGCCTTTTAATTGAAGCTTAACAAGGTTGCTTGCCTGGTTTGAGAAAACTGATACTCTCCTTAGTGTATTATAGAATTCGACTCTGTCGATTGTAACTTTTCTTGGATTGTTTTTCGGGATCACAGAATTATAATTGGGGTAGTTCCCTTCCACAAGACGGCATACAACCTTATAATTTTTGAGATTAAAGAAAGCATTCTTATCATCAAATTCAACAGAAGATGGTCCCTCTTCTCTGGGGAGAATATTCCTGAGAAGTGACGCAGGTTTTTTCGGCAGTATAAAAGAAGCACTATCATCGGCATGGGCATCATTTCTCTGGTATCTCACAAGCTTATGAGCATCTGACGCTACGAAAGTGATCTTTTCGGGTGAAGCTTCAATGAATATCCCTCCCATTACCGGCCGCAGCTCGTCTTCTGCTGTCGCAAAAAGAGTCTTGTTGATCCCTGCCAGAAGAACATCTGCATTTATTGAGAACTGGAATTTCTTATCCTTTTTAATAGAAGGTAATGCCGGAAAATCAATCCCGTTCTGACCCACAACATTGAATTTACCGTTTTCAGAGCTTATTTCAACAGCCATTGTCTCAACGTTGATATCAAATGTCAGCGGCTGAGCTGAAAACTCTTTGAGCGTGTCGAGCAGAATCCGTGCAGGAAGAGCTATCATGCCTTCACCCTGGGTATTCTCAAGCACCATCCTCGTTATAAGGGTCGATTCAAGATCCGATGCTGTTATTTCAAGATCATTCCCCGAAAGGTTAAAAAGAAAATTATCAAGGATGGGAAGTGTATTCTTTGAGCTGATTACCCTGCTT
>JAEAME010001559.1_pt1 | contig 15498 bp, 11 predicted proteins | sample 8958731 | NCBI WGS metagenome assembly JAEAME01 (sample SAMN16933194, study PRJNA681113) | bioreactor sludge metagenome | isolation source: anerobic bioreactor sludge (Control) | place: India:Bengaluru | collected 2018-10-24 | reverse complement strand
CGGATGGTAAATACGCGTATGTCCCGACCGTCGATACAGCCCCCAAAGTGCAGGGTGAACTGGACAGCTGTTATCGTTACCTGCTTGATACTTATGCCGGCGCAAGCAGCCCGGATATAGAGCTGTTGCCTGTGGAGAACTGCCATATCGATTGGACCATGTTCGATTGCAAGAGGTTCATCGGTCAGCACGATTCCATTTCATGGCTGCAGCAGCATAACTTTCTGTTGATTGCCGGCCCCGGCGTTAAAAAAGGCTTTGTCTCGGAAAGCCCCTGTCGGCTTGTCGATATCGCTCCGACGGCGCTCACGCTGCTGGGCATCACGCCGGAGCGCATGGACGGCATCGTGCTGTCCGATGCATTGGAATCTCCCACTACCACGCAGGTGCATACACAGATGTCGAAGAACAGCGAGCTCATACCGCTCGTGCAGGCGTTGCAGGCGCAATCGGAAGCCGATCTTAAAGCGCAGGTCAAGTGATCTGCGCACAGGGAGATTGAGATGACCGGATCGAATAAGAACAAGCCGGCTTACGATTTAGAGAAGGCAGCGGTCTGCGGGCTCTTTTGCCCCTCCTGCACACTTTATATCGGCACTCGGGAAGATCCTCAAAGGCTAAAATTTCTGGCCGACAGGTTCAAGCTTCCTCTGGAGGAGCTGCGCTGCGGCGGATGCCGATCCGGGCTGCGCTCGTTTTACTGCCGCGATGTCTGCAAAATGGCTGCATGCGCGCAAGAAAAGGGTATTGAGTTCTGCGGCAGCTGCGAATCATATCCCTGCCAGGAACTGAAGGATTTCCAGTGCGCCATGCCGCACAGGATCGAGCTCTGGCCTTCACTTGAGCGCATCCGCGAGGCCGGCCCCGAGGTCTGGTACGCGGAGATGCTGGAACACTATGCATGTCCATCATGCGGAGCGATCAATTCAGCGTACGACTTGCAGTGCAGAAAATGTGAGAACGATCCCGGCTGCGCCTATGTCGCGGAGCACAAGGACGAGATAATCAGGCAACTCGGCCAGATGAAATAAGAGCGGGCGGTTTTTTAAACCCGCCCCTACGGCTATCAAACGCAGGGGCGGACCTCAAGGTCCGCCCCTGAAATAACTTATTTGCAGTAGTTCTTTATCAGCTGGATATAGAAATCGATCATCTCGCCGTAGTTGTCGATCGAGATGCGCTCGTTGGTGCCGTGTAGCATGGACAGCTCCTCATTGGTGAACCTCTGGGGCAGGAAGCGCAGGATGTTGGGTGAGAGTCCAATGTAGCGCGTTGCGTCCGAGGCCGAGTTCGTCATCCCCGGGGCGATCACAGCTTCAGGAAAGACATCACGTATAGTTTTGCTGAATGTTTTAAAGGCATTGGTGTCCGTCCCGGATACTGGTGATGCCTCGTTACCCTCACCGTATACCTTAACCGTCACGCGCGGATCGTCGATCACCTTGATCACGCGCTGCTTGACGCCTTCAATGGTTTCTCCCGGGAAGAGGCGGAAGTTTACCACGGCCCAGGAACGCTTGGGCAGGACATTCTCGCGGTCGCTCCCCTGCAGCATGGTGGGCGCCGTGGTGGTCCTCAAAGTCGCGTCTGTGGAAGGCGAGGCTGACAGTATACCCTGGATTACGCCATCCAAAAGCCACGTGTTGGCAAAGACGGTTCTATACAGGGTCGACATCTCGGGGCCAAGGTATTCAAACATCTGGCCTGCAGGTCCGCCGGTCAGCTTGGCCGGAAACGGATTTTTCTCGAGCTTGTCCACGGCGGCGGCTACGATGCCGGCGGTTGTCTGCCGTGGCGGCATGGAGGAATGTCCCCCCTCGGACTGTGCCGAAAGCTCAAGGTTGAGGTATCCCTTCTCGGCCGTGCCGATCAGGGCCACCGGGCCCTTAATGCCGGGGACGGCGCCGGTGATCAGCAGGAAGCCCTCGTCGGTTATCATCTCGAAATCCTGGCCCTGCTCTTTGAAGTACTGCGCTATCTTGCCCGCGCCCTGCAGGCCGGTTATCTCCTCGTCGAATCCCGAGGCCAGGTATACTGAGCGCGTCGGCTTAAATCCGTCCTTGATCAGGTATTCCAACGCTTCCAGCATGCTGAGCAGGGTACCTTTATCATCCAGTGTGCCGCGGCCCCAGATATAGCCATCCGCGATCGTGCCGGAGAAGGGCGGATACGTCCAGCCCTCGTCGGGGGCGGGAACTACATCCTGGTGTGCCAGCAGCAGGATGGGCTTTTTCTGGGGGTCGCTGCCCTTCCACATGAACAGCAGCCCGTAATCGTTGATCACCTTTACTTCCAGGTTCGAATATACCAGCGGATAGCTCTGTTTCAGGTATTCCTGCAGTCTGGCGAAGGGCTCGTAATCCACCTTGGAGAGGTCCTCGTTGAAGATGGTCTTGAACTTGATCGAGCCCGACAGCCTCTGCGCAGCCTGATTTTTATCGATATTGTAGGTAACCTTCTGGCCGGCGGGCAGCTGTTTGGAACTGAATGTCATCGTCCTGATGGCGATGACTGCTCCCAGTATAACGATGACGGCAACTATGCAGAGAACAACAATAACCCATTTCTTCATTTTACGACCTCCACGGCAAAACGATCTTAAGCATTCTAACACGATAGCTGTTGCGCCACAAAAGAAGCATGAAAATAGGCTAACTTCTCTCAGTTCTCCGCAGGGCGGTTTACTCCGCCGGCATGCGTGCGCCGCCCGTAACTCTTATCATCCAGTTGACCTTGCTGCGGTCCTTGTACCAGGCGGTTGAGGTGTAGAAGTTGTCTATCTCCACCACTGCCATGTTGGGCGGCCGTCCGCTGGCCAGGTCGGAGTGCTCGTTGATGACGCTGTCGTCCACTCCAACCTGAATCCCTTTGTGCATTCCCGTCCCGGTGAAAAGGTAGACCAGGAAATCGTTCTCCAGACGTGTAGGCGGTATCTCGAAATCCACCCACGATGGATCCTGATAGGGGAAGGCGCCTTTAACAGGAAATTTGGCGATGGCATATACCTGCTTATAGTAGGGAGTTAAGAATTTATCCAGGATTGACAGCTCGAAGGTCTTGCCTTCCCAGGCAACTCCATAGATGCCCCCACAAATGCTGACTTTTTTCAGCATAAACGGTTTGGCCGGCGGGCTGAAACCGATAAGGAATCCGTTGTTGTTGCCGGCCCAGAGCGACGTTCGCGAAATACCACTATCGTACTTGAGCTCAATATCCCTCTCCTCCATGGCGATCACGCTGAGGGTTGTGCTGGCGCTTTCCAGCCGAATTTCGTAGGTACCCGGCTTATCTGACGATATGGTGAAAGTGATTCTGGCGATCTTTTCAGGCTGGATGGTGACCGTCTTGGTGTCCACCTTTTCGCCGTTCATGCTGAGCTCGGCGGTGTAATTGCCACCCAGACTTCCGGTATTGGTCACCTGGGCTACAACTGTGGCTTCCTCATCAACCTGCACCTGTGCGGGCGTGACTCCCAGCGATACGACCTGGAAAGAGGGGGGCTGTGCCTGCGGCTGCTGAGAACAGGCCAGGCATATCAGCACAGGCAGCAGGATGAAGAGCATTGCGATAGGCGCTTTTAAATGGCGGAACATTTGCAGCAGGGCAAGTATAATGCACTCGCCCTGCTACAGGCAACTCCGCGCTATTTCCTGGCCTTGAGTATATCCCTTAGCTCGCGTTTCAATATCTTTCCCACGGCGCTGAGTGGAAGCGCGTCCATGAAGATGATCTGCTTGGGCACTTTATAGGGGGCGACCCTCTCGCGCATGAAGTTGATAATGGACTGGCGGGCGGCGTCATTCGGCTCCACGCCCGGCTTCAGCACGATGGCCGAAGCTACGATCTCTGTGAATTCCCTGCCGGGATCGGGTACGCCCACCGATGCGCACATATCGATGTCGGGATGTTGGGCCAGGATATCGTCCAGCTCGCGGGTGAATACCTTCATACCGCTGACGCTGACCATGTCCTTGAGGCGGTCGACGATGTAGAAGAAGCCTTCCTCGTCCATGGTGGCGATGTCACCCGTGTGCATATAGCCGTCGCGTATGGAATTCGCCGTCTCTTCGGGTTTATTGTGATAGCCTCTCATTATCTGCGGGCCTCGTGCGCAGAATTCACCCGGCTCTCCCAGCTTGGCGATCTCGCCGGTTGCCGGATCGACCAGTTTTACTTCCGTATCGGGCAGCGGCATGCCGACCGACCCCACCTTCTTTTTCCCCAGGTATGGCTGGGCTGTTATCAGAGGGCTGGTCTCGGTCATACCATAGACCTCGATCAGCTTATTGTCGCCCACGATCTCATAGAATTGCTTGATCAGCTCGGCCGGGAAGGGCGCCGCGCCGCTGCCGTAGAATTTGATGAAGGACAGGTCCATCTTCTTGAAGTCCTCGTTCTTCATCATCTCCATGAACAGCGTGGGCACATTGGCCACTACCGTGGGACGGTACTTCTTGATCTGTCCCACCATGAAGGGCACGTCGCGGGGATTGGGTATCAATACCTGTGTCATGCCGGTGGCAATGCCGACGAAAGCATAAAACAGCCCGGCCTGGTGGAAAAGCGGGAAGGCGGATACGCCTACCTCCTCGCCTACCTTGTTCTCGGTCCAGATTATCCACTGGGAAATCTGGTGGGAGATATTGCGGTTGGTCAGCACCGCGCCCTTGGAAGGACCGGTGGTGCCGCCGGTATACTGCATCAGGCAATCTGAATCCGGGTTCACCCAGGTATTGACCGCTTTATCCGGGTACTTTCTGAGTATGTCGAGGTGATTATAGACGTCTATGCCGTCCTGCTTTTTTACCTCGGCCACCGGAGCTTTCCAGTCGACGGGACCCATGAAGTCGAAGACGCCGGCCACTACCAGCGTTTTGACCTTTGTTTTGGCGATTATGGCGTTGACCCTTGCCAGGTTGACATCGAAAGTCACCAGCAATTTGGCGCCCGAGTCGTTGAGCTGATACTCCAGTTCATGCTCCGTGAGCAGTGGGCTGACACCGGTCGTGATGCACCCGGCTTTCTGCGCGCCAATGAAACAAATGAGGTACGCCGGGATATTTGGCATGTTCAATCCGACGACATCGCCCTGCTTAACACCCCTTTCGAGCAGGAAATTGGCGAACCTGTTGGATAGCATATCCAGCTCTTTGAAGGTTATTACGGTGTCGATGTAGACCATGGCTGCACGTTCGGGCACCTCAAGGAATGTCTTGCGGGCCAGGTCGATGAAGGATGTCCAGGGATAATTCAGTTTGGACGGGACGTGCGCATCGTAGTGCTTGAGCCAGGGTTTTGCCGAATAGGGATCAGACATATCAACCTCCTTTTTATTTTAGTAGCCCATCATTGCGAGAAACACAAATTACACGTCATTGCGAGGAGCCTAGCGACGAAGCAATCTGTCCGGTATTAGATTGCTTCGCTGCGCTCGCAAAGACAATCGTGGTTTTTCAGCCGCCGAAGATGCTCCTGGGATTATCCACCATCACCTGCCCTATCTGTGAATCGGTTATTCCCGCCTGTTTGAGCTGCGGGATGATGTTCTTGAAGATATGGGTGTAAGACCAGTTGGCTATCAGAGCCTGTATGAAATCCGGCATGACGAAGGCGCGTCCCAGTATGCGCGCGTTGCAATCCTGTGAAAAAATGATGCGGTCGGCAAAGCCCAAACCCAGCAAACCCAGCACCGTGGCCTTGCGCAGGTTGTCGGGGAAAAGGAAATCTATACCCCAGCGGTCGAACCCGACATACACGCCCTTGTCTATCACCGACATCTGGTACTCGAGGTTGGCATTGCCGCACATATGTCCGATGACTATTTTTTTGGGGTTCACACCCTCGCTGGTTAGCAACGCAGCCTGTTCGGGCCCCATGGTTCCCTGCTGGGTGTGGGTCAGAATGGGCACGCCGGTCTCCTTCTGAGCACGGGCCGCCGCCTTCAGTACCTTTTCCTCGTAGGGGGAAATGCAACCATGCCCGGTCGCCACCTTAATCACACCTGCTTTTACGCCGGTTTTGCCTATTCCCACGGTCAGCTCCTGCATGTAGGACTCGTACAGCTCCGTGGTGATATCCATCACCTGGCCGCGGAACTTGAGGTAGGCGGGCATGCCCTCAGCCTCGAAGTACATGCCGGTGGCGCAGATGATGTTCAGGCCGGTTTTCTCAGCTACTATCCTGTCCAGCTCTACATTTCTCCACAGGTCGCAGGTGGTGGCATCCACCACGGTCTTGACTCCGAACTTCTTCACCTCACCCATTGCGTTGGCGCAGTCGGCTGCCAGCTCCTTGAGATCGACGGGTAAAGCAAGAGCATCCTGTTCCCATCCCGGATAAGCCAGCACCATATGCTCATGCATGAGAGTGGGCCCCATCTGGTCTGCCGGCAACGTGCCAAGCACGGTGTTGATCTTTACCATTCCTGCCTCCTTACAACTGCCTCAATCAGGTGAATTAACAGATCGTATCGCAATATAGCATTGAGAATAACTAAAGTCAATATGCGGTCGCGACTAATAACAGGGTATTGACAGACGGGTTGCACAAGCGTAATATATAAAACAAGCGCTTGATTTATATATCCGGGAATTCGTATCGATAAGTAGTGGAGGCTTGAAAGGCATTGGGTCGTAAAAGTCTGGCAACCGAGCGTCGGCGGCAGATACTGAGGGGCGCAGCTTCTCTTTTCATCCGCAAGGGCTATCTGAACACATCGGTGCGCGATATAGCAGGCGAGCTCGGTATGAACGTGGCCACGCTGTATCACTACGTTGGCTCCAAAAACGGCATACTCGGCCTCTTCCACGAATACACCATGAATGCCATCGATTTCTTCAGTAAGAAATATCAGGCGGTGGTGGAGAAAATGGAGCCGGGGCGCGCTTTGAAGTACGCCGTGGGCGAGTATTTGAAATGGGTCGAGGAGTACCAGGATCTTACCGTTTTCTGGTATCAGGAAGCAAAGCAACTCACGCCTGCGCAGTTCAGGGCGCTGAAAATGCAGGAGGAGTGCACCATACAGATATTTCAGACAATACTTGAAAGGGGCGTCAGGGCAGGCAAGTTCAAGGTCAAGGACCCCGCCCTGGCCGCCAACAACATCGTTGTGCTCTGCGATATGTGGGCCTTCCGCAGGTGGCTGCTGAAAGAGCACTATACGCTGGAACAATATATTAACGAGCAGATGGATTTGATTATGGCGCTGGTTTCCCGTTCGGGACGCTGACAGGAACGGAAGATCAAAGCAGATTAAGGAGGCCGGTGATATGAGATTTGTAACGGGCGAGAAATACGTCCTGGGCAAAATGCTGGAAGAAGCAGCCAGGAAATATCCCGGCTCCACCTACTTCTGGTTTGAGGGCAGGCAGTATACGTACGAGCAGGTGCTGGATCAGTCCAGACGGGTTGCGAGCGGCCTGGCCGGTATGGGTGTAAAAAAGGGCAGCCACGTCGCAATACTGATGGAGAACTGCCCCGAATTCATCTTCACCTGGTTCGGCCTGTCCCTGCTGGGGGCGATAGAAGCGCCCTTCAATCCGTTCCACAAAGGCAATATCCTGGAATACCTCATCAATTACTCGGATGCCGAGATACTGGTCATCAGCAGCAGCTTCATCGATGAGATCAGGTCCGTGGAAGATCACATCAAGAAGATTAAAACGATCATTATCGAGGGGAAATTTGAGAGTAATCCCTTTAAGAAGATAAAGGCCCTGCCGTTTTCCACGCTGCTTAAGGAAAAAGCCGTACTTCCGGATGTGGAGATTCGATACAACGATATCATGGCGCTGATGTTCACCTCCGGCACGACCGGCCCTTCCAAGGGCGTGCTGATCACGCACAACCAGGCCTTCTTCGTCGCCAGCCAGTACGTAACTGTCAACGGGGCAAAGAGAGGCGATGTCGGCTACGGTTACATACCTCTTTTCCACGAGGCACCGCAGTTCGGTCTGGTGCTGGGCGCCATGCTCTACGGCGGAAGTTTTTTGCTGACGCGCGGTTTCAGCCCGGCGGATTTCTGGCAGGATATCAGGAAACACAATTGCACCATTTCCGGCATGTTCGAGGTTGTGATCAAAATACTCTTGATGGCGCCGGAGCAGCCGGACGATGCGGACAATCCCATGCGGGTCTTCTCAACCGCTCATATTACTCCGGAGAGCCAGCAGGCGTTCGAGAAGCGTTTCAATGTCAGACTGGTCAATACCTACGGCCTGACGGAAGGTGATTGCACCATAGTGGCCACATATGACGACATCAGGCCCGGCTCCTTCGGCAAGCCGCGCGGCTATTTCGATGTGCAGCTTTTCGACTCCATGGACCGCAAAGTGCCGCGCGGAAACGTGGGGGAGATAGTTCTGCGGCCGAAGCAGCCGCACACCATATTCGAGGGCTACTATAAAATGCCGGAAAAAACACTGGAGGCCTTCCGCAACCTGTGGTGGCATACGGGTGACCTGGCATACCAGGATGAAGACGGATATTTCTTCTTCGTAGGCCGTGATAAAGACATGATCAGGCGCGGCGATGAAAATATTTCGGCGCTGGAGGTGGAGAAGGTGGTGGAGTCGCATCCCGGGGTCATGGAATGCGCTGCCGTGGCGGCCCATTCCGATGTATGGGGCGAGGAGGTCAAGCTGGTGCTTGTCTGCCGCGAAGGCGCCAAGGTCGATCCCGCTGAAGTCATCGCGTTCTGCGACGAGCGCATGGCCTATTTTATGGTGCCCCGTTACATCGAGTTCGTGGCGAGCATACCCCGTACCGGGGGCAGTGGCAGGCCTGTTAAAGAGCAGCTCAAACAGGTAACGGATAAAACGTGGGACAGGGTCAAGGAAGGGGTCAAGATCAGTCGAGAAAAAGAAAAAAGGAAATAAGACAGTGAGGACAAAATAGATACAGGAAGTTAAAGGGAGGTTTGCTGTGGATTATCAGGATAACAGGAATAAAAAAATAGTCTTTTTAAATCATTGTCTGTTAAATGTGGATGCGCGGGGTCCGGGTGTGGCTTTCAGATCGGGACCTTCCACTGAATTAATTCAGGCTTTTCTTAAAAAAGATATAAATATAGTACAGCTTCCTTGTTGCGAGTGTATAGGATGGGGAGGCGCTGCACGGAAAGAGTTCGACAAGTTTTTACCCGTTATCACTCATGCTGTCAGATTTGGATGGCTTCCTCTCCTGATGCCAATGCTTAAAGCTTCGCTGTCATCGTACAACAGCTTGTGTAAGAAAGAAGCTGTCAAGGTGGTCGACAGGATGGAGGATTACCTTCGGGAAGGTTTTACCATCTGCGGAGTGATCGGTATGAATGACAGCCCGACCTGTGGGGTTACAAAAAAAGTAAATATGATTGAATACATGAAACAAATGGCAATCGCCATACATGCGGGGAATGCCGTAGACCCCGTTAAAATGAATCTTGACCAATTAATGGACGGCAAATCGTTCTTTATGGGAAATCTAATAGAGGAGATTAGAAAAAGGAGTTTGGATATCAAAGTAATAGGATTTGAGCCGTGGGCTGAATCACTGGAGGCAGAATCCGCAAGGGTAGTCAATCTTCTTAACTTATAGATATATTCGGCTGCTGAAGAGCCGATGAGCATCTTTAGAATAAAGATAAAGGAGGTATATTCGTCATGAAAAAGATTATCGTACTGGGTGGCGCGGGCACCATGGGATCTGAGGCGGTCAAACTGCTTCTGGAGAGGACGGACGCCGAGATAACGGTAGCCGATGCCAGCGTCAAGGGTCTGAAACGTGTCGAGGCCGAGCTGGGTAAAAAGGTCAAAACGGCGGGCGCCGATGTGAACGACAAAGAATCGCTGGTTAAATTGCTCAAAGGCGCTGACGTGGTCATCAGCACGGTCGGCCCTTTTTACAAGTACGCAGCCGCTGTGATCAAGGCGGCCATCGAAGCGCGGGTCAACATGGTCGATATCGACGATGATTTCGATGCCACTAAAGACTCGCTGGAGCTGGATGAAGCAGCTCGCAAAGCCGGTATAGCGGCCATTATCGGCATGGGCGCCAGCCCGGGAGTAACCAACCTGATAGCCAAGCTGGGCGCTGGCCGCCTGGACAGGACGGACGATATCCGGCTGTACTGGGGGGAGAGCGCCATCGACCCGACCGGCTCCGCGGCGATGATGCACTGGTTTCACATCACAGCCGAGAAAGTGCCCGTTTTTATCGACGGCAAATGGGTTGAGCAGCAGGGTTTCACCCAGCCCGAGGTCATCGAGTTCATGCCTCCTGTAGGAAAGCTGGAAGTCGTCTTGACCGGACATCCCGAGCCGGTCTCTCTGCCCCGCTATATCAAGGGCGTAAAGAACGTAAGCATCAAGGGCGCGCTTTACCCGCCCAAGATGATGGAGCTGTACCGCTGGCTGATCGATACGGGTTTCGGCAGCAACGAGCAGTTCAAGGTCAATGATGAAGTTTCCATGCCCTTTCGCGAGCTGGCCGTTCGCATAATCAGGTCCATGCCGCGCTTCGCCCCCGATTATTTTAAGGATGTTCTCGATGATGCGCTGGGAAAATACGAAGCATGCGCCGGCACTTTCAAGATCGTCGTCAGTGGTAAGAAAGGCGACAGCCAGGTCAGCATTACCTACGATCTGATGGCCAACAATGTTGCGCACAGCACCGCCCTGCCGGCCGTAATCGCTGCGCTGGCCTTAATGGACGGTAAGGTCAAACACTCAGGCGTAATGGCGCCCGAGGGCGCTCTCGATGCAGGCATGTTCTTTGAAACACTCAGCAAGGACGCCGTTGTGAGGGAGACCGTCACCACGGCAAGCGATAAGATCAGTTTTAAGTAGGTCGGACAAAATGAACAAACAGGAATCGTTTGATATCGCGATCAACAACGGCACGGTAGTTGATCCGCTGACCAGGTTCTACGGTCGGGCCAATGTGGGTATAAACGACGGCGTTATCCGGAAAATTACAAATGCTATAGAGCCGCTGGCAGGCAACAAGCAGATCGATGCGGCGGGCCTGATTGTGGCGCCCGGGTTCATTAATATACACGGACATGATTGCGGCGCCGGCGTTGGAGCGGAGTTCCATGTCCGCGACGGCGTAACCACCGAGATTACAGGCAACTGCGGCAAATCCGGCACTTTTTTCGAGATAGCCGGCATCAAGGACAGGCCGCATTATCCCATCCGCGATTTCTTCTCGACCGTAGAACGTGAAGGACTGATAATCAACATTGCCTCATTCATCGGGCACAACACGATACGCGAGGCGGCCGGGGCTAAAGATCCCAACCAGCCGGCCACCCCCGCCCAGCTGAAGGAAATGCTTAACCTTGTTAAGCAGGAACTTGAATCGGGCGGCGCCGGCATATCGTTCGGCCCGTTTTACGCGCCGGGAGCGACATTTGAGGAGATGACGGCAGTGGCGGCTCATGCTGAGAAGCTGGGTGGCGGAGCTTCCATGCATGTCAGATATGCCGGCCCTTCACCCAAGGATATCGAGGCGGTCGAGGAAGCGATACGTATATCCAGCGAATCCTCCATACCTCTGACCATCTCGCACAGGGGGGGCAGTATCGTCACGCGCAGGAATACAGGTGTTGCACTGGAGCTGATCGTCACCGCGCGAAATAGCGGCGTGAAAGTAACCACCGATCAGACCCCGTTCACGGCGGGCACGGCCATCATAGGCGGGGAGTTCTTCAATCAGCCGCTGGAGCCCCTGGCGCAGATGATGGGTGTGGAAGTATGGGAGCTTGAATGCCCCACCACGGTAGTCGTCGGCGGCAAAACCATTATAAAAGCCAATGAGCGATTTTCCAGCTTTGAGCAGTTTTACACCGTGCGCGACCGGGTGAGGGATGGAACGATCGCTGAACCTACTCTGCTGTTCCACCTGCACAAGCCGGAATTCATCTGGCTTTACTATTCCGCGCCCTTCACCATGGTGGAAAACGATGACGCGATTTATATGGATGTCAATTCAGGCAAATACGGAGGCCATCCTCGCGGCGCCGGAGCATTTGCATACTTCCTGGGTCACTGGGTGCGCGAAATGGGAGTATGCGACCTTATAACAGGCGTCTCCAAATGCTCCACCCATGCCGCAGTGTGGCTCGGGCTGAAAAAGAAGGGAAGGGTGCAGGTCGGTTGTGACGCTGACCTGACCATTTTCGACCCGCAAACAATCATGAACGGCTCAACATATCTTGAGCCTGGAGTACCTTCACGCGGCATCCCCTACGTTATCGTAGGTGGCGTCGTTGCAATCGATCAGGGCAAACTGACAGGCTCAAGGTCCGGCACAGTGCTCAGGCGTAACTGGAAGGTAACAGGCGAACTGCCTGATATCGCGCGCGCGCCGGAGTTAAATGCAGGCGCCCTGCAATCGGCCGGTTGATCACGGCATAAACAAGGAGGCTGTTTTTAATGTCCACACAGAATGAAAAGCAAGAATACGGTACCGGAGGCAGGAACGCCACTTACATATTAGTAATCTGCACCCTGCTTTACATGGTCAATTTTATGGACAGGCAGGTGCTTTCGGCGGTACTGCAGCCGATGAAGATTGAGCTCGGTCTGACCGATGCGGAATGCGGCCTGGTGCAGACTGTTTTTATACTGGGCGTGGCCCTTTTCACTTTCCCGGTGTCTTACCTGATGGACCGCTGGAACAGGAAAAAACCCATGGCGATCATGGCCATATTGTGGAGCGTGTTTACCTATATCACCGGCCTGGCCACCAGCTTCATCAGCCTTATCATACCCCGTGCGCTGGTGGGTGTGGGTGAAGCCGGCTTTTCGTCCGGCGGCACGGCCATGATTTCAGGAGCCTATCCCAAGGAAAAGCGAGGAAGAGTGCTCGGTATATTCACCGTGGCGGTCCCGCTGGGAGCGGTAATAGGTACCATAGCCGGCGGTATGCTTTCGGCCAAATTCGGCTGGCGTATGCCATTCTTCCTGTTTGCCATACCGGGCGTAATCCTGGGCATCATGGCCCTGTTTATGAAGGACTATAAAGTTGAGGAATCCGCCGTAACGCAGAATACCCGCAAGGATATCGGCAGCTCTTTCATAACTCTACTGAAAATACCCACGTTGCAGTGGCTGTATCTGGGTCTGGGCGTTTCAACCATCATGATCAATACATTTTTATCCTGGATGCCCGCCCTGATCATGCGCGTTCTGAATGTCAACGAGTCAACCGCTGGTCTGCTCGTCGGAGGTATGGGCTTGATGGCATTGATCGGCGCCCCGCTGGGCGGCTGGCTGACCGACCTCTGGCACAGGCATAATCCCAGGGGCAGGGTCTATCTGCCGGCTATCGCGCTGGCGTCGGCGGCCGTCGTGTTGATAGCCGCCATCTCGACCGGTTTTAATACTTTGGGCATCATACTGGGCATGCTCTACGGCATCCTGAACGTGATGGCGGTGCCTGCTTTCGGGGCTATCTCGCAGGACGTCGTCCCGGCGGCACACAAAGGATTCTCCTTCGGTCTCGCCGTATTTTTCCAGTACATGCTGGGCGGCGCCTGGGGCCCCTGGTTGGTGGGAATCACATCCGATGCGCTGGGCGGTGGAGCCGGCGGGTTAAGCACAGCCATCACCATCGCTACCGCTTTCGGCATAGTCGGCGGCGCGTTATTCTACGTTGCTTCCAGGCACTATGTCTCAGATGTGGAGAAGGCCGGTCAGGATAAACTGGTGGCTTCAAATTGAATTTGTGAAATAAATAATAATTCCTGAATGAAATCTGTGGAGGTAGATTTAATGGCAGAAAAAAGGAAAAAGGATGTAAGGGTAGACCCGCTATTGATGGTGGTTCTATCCAAAAGGCTGGAGGCCATCAGCCGCGAGATGGCCAACACGCTGACACGCACAGGACGCTCAGGCAACATCAATACGGCCAAGGACTTCTCATGCGGTATAACGGACGGGCAGGCGCAGATGGTATGTGTGGACGAGGGCCTTCCCATCCATATCGTGGGAGCAGGGCTGGCCGCCAAGTCCTTGACCGACCTGTTCGATGACATCAAGCCCGGTGATTGCTTCCTGAATAATTCCCCCTACTACGGGAACAGCCACCATGCCGATTTCACTTTCATGGCGCCCGTCTTCTACAAGGGTAAACACGTCTTCACCACCATCACGCGGGCGCACCAGGGCGATATCGGCAACCATGATCCCTCGACCTATATGCCCTTCGCTACGGACGTATATACCGAGGGCGGGCTGGACTTCCCCTGCGTCCGCGTACAGCGCAACTACAAAGACCTGGCGGATATCATCAGAATGGCCAAAGTCAGGATCCGCGCCCCGGAGCAGTGGTACGGCGATTACCTGGCAGCTGTTGGATCCGTGCGCACGGGCGAGAAAAGGATCATAGAGATGTGCGATAAGTATGGATTGGATGCGGTAGTGGCCTTTACCAAACTCTGGCAGGAATACGGCGAGCGAAGGATGATCGAGGCTATCAAGAAGCTGCCCGCCGGGACCTGGGAAAACGGGACCCGCCACGATCCTCTGCCGTTCGTAGCTCCGGACGGGGTGCCGATCAAGGTCAAACTGACGATCGATCCCAAAGAAGCCTATATAACGCTGGACTTTACCGGTAATATCGACTGCATTGCTTTCGGCCTTAACATGAGCGAGGCTACGGTGATGGCCTCTGCAGTGGCGGGCGTATTGAACAACCTCGATCCCACGCTGCCCCATAACTGGGGTGCGTTCAGCCGCATTATCATCAAAACGCGCGAGGGCTGCGTGATCGGACAGGTCAAGCACCCTCTCAGCGGATCGATGGCGACCACCAACCTCGCCGACCGCGTCATCAACGTCGTGCAGGCCTGCTTCGGCAAGGTCAGGAAGGACCTGGGGCTGGCGGACGGTGCGTTCATGCCCGCCGCCGCCGGCAGCGTCTTCGGCATAGACTGGCGCAAGAACAACGCAATATATGTCAGACAGCTCATGATGGGAGGCGCAGGCGGGCCGGGGCATTACGGGTACGATGGATGGTTAGGCTACGGCATACCGGTTACCGCAGGCGTAGTACACATGGACAGCATCGAGGTCGATGAGCAGGCCATGCCGCTTTTGATCGCCAAGCACGAGATCATCCCGGATTCGGCCGGCGCGGGACAGTGGCGTGGCGCCATAGGCATGGAGTGCTGGCAGAAGCCGCGGCATGATGCCGGTTCCTGGGGCTTCATCGCAGACGGACACTTCAACCCTCCGCAGGGGATCAACGGCGGACTTCCCGGTAGCGCCCTTCAGCTGTATAAATTCGACATCTCAAAAGGTCCGGATGCCAGGACGGAGCTGCCTACCGTTTCAATGGAGACGCTTCAACCCAACGAGATGATGATTTCCATGTCGTCGGGCGGAGGCGGTTTCGGTAATCCGCTTGACCGGGATACCGAGAAAGTGCGTCACGATGTGCGTGAAGGCTATGTCACACTGGAAAAAGCGCGTGAGATATACGGCGTGGTCATAAAAACAGATACCGAGCTTT
>JAEAME010001514.1_pt1 | contig 15499 bp, 6 predicted proteins | sample 8958731 | NCBI WGS metagenome assembly JAEAME01 (sample SAMN16933194, study PRJNA681113) | bioreactor sludge metagenome | isolation source: anerobic bioreactor sludge (Control) | place: India:Bengaluru | collected 2018-10-24 | reverse complement strand
GGAAAGTTGTTTGGAATTCTTGCAAAAACAGGGAATTCACTCTTGCAAAAAACACTAAAATATGAGATAGGCAAACCCATGTTTATTTTCAGATCTCAATACTGCTCGATCCATATCAAATGATCAGAGGGTGATCTGCTTTGTGCAAAAATGAAAATGCTATGGTTTCTGAACATCTCGTTCAAATGAATACGACTCTAGAGAAGGTGTTTTACCTTTTGAAAAGAGGCGTTCAAAAGGCAAGCGAAGAGTTCGTAAACAGCGAGAGGAACGTAGTCACAATGAATGAAAAGACTTTCTTGGAAAAGTTTTCGCGATATCTGACGAAAGAGTTCGAAGACTATTCGATAATCAGCGTGGATAGTAAATTCAGTACTTACCTGAGAATGCAAGATCGAAAAGAAGTCGTTCGGCGTATCTTTGAAAGGATGCCGGACAATTTCCTGTCTTTGTACAGGATAAAGTACACCCATCTTCCAAAGAGAGTTCTGAATTCTCTCCTACCTGATATCGTCGTCCACGAAAGAGGGACGATATTGCTAAACCTTCTCTCCATATGTATCGTAAGGAATACTGGAGGAAATGAAGAGAGACTTGCTCACGCCAGATTGAAGACTTACACTGACCCCACTCTACCCCGCTACTACCGCTTTGGAGTTATGATACTCTTTCGGCTGGTGAACGGCAGCCCAGAGATAGAATATTGTTGGTACGGAGAATAGATTTTCTTACTGTAGAAAACACAGAAAAGTGCAATTCAGAATTTACTGTACTCGATAAATGAACTCAATCTCAAGCTTATGAAATCCGTTTCATATTATCTTTTTGTCAGAAGCTCATGTTAATGGGCTTTTTTTGATATCCTTAGAAATACTTCAGAAAATAGATATGATCCCAAACGCAATTCCTTCAATCCTGGCGAGTCTGCCGTCATTGCAAACGACAGTGCCATAAATCGATATTGATTACAGCAAACGTATGTATCAATCGATTAAGTATAACGAACTTTTTATGACTGCTTTTGGCAGTCATCACCTTCTTGGTATTCTCCGCTATTTTAACATAGACCGATCGCCGATTCTCTACTGTCATTACTATCTACATTCCAATTCCAAAGTAAGCGCCATCGATCCATGAATTCAGAAAAACACAACTGCCGTCAAACAAAAGCAATCTTTCTGAAATCTATGTTTTACCTTTTTCTCTTTATCATTCGTATGATTTTGGGCTTGTTTGGAGTAGAATATATTCAAAGGTTATTCGTTACTTAACTGGGAAGTGAGGAGAGAAGAATGTCGAAGATTGGATTAGTTCTGACTATAGCGATTCTGATATTCACAGCGAGTGGTTGCCTGCTTACACCTCGATTGACTGGCGAACCTGCGGAAAACGCTCTCTCTCTTGAGCCCCAGATTCTACCACTTGACACTTTTGGTGTCAGAAGAACAGAGATTGTGGTCGCGGGAGTTTGTGTTGGAACCTTCTCTTTTTGGATTGAAAACGATTCACTTATCCTCAGCTTTGAGGGTCTTGATGAATGGATGTTCAGCAGAATCGTTTTCGAGACTAAAGAAACAATTGGCGAATTCAAGCTTGACGATAGTGGTAAATTGGATATTGCATCCTTTTCTACAAATGTGCACTTTGAAAATGTTGTCAATTCTGCTTCCTATGAAGTTGGTCTAGATTTTCTGGGTGGTTTCTCAACGAGTTTCTTTTCCGCACTCTATCTGGAGATGAGAAATGCTGACGGCATTGAAGTCTCGACTGTTCCGACTGTGTATCTCGGCACCATATTCAGAGACTCAGGTCAGATTGATTTGAATGCCATCCTGGCAGGCAGTCTTCATGTCGAGCTCCGGAATGGTTTGGCCTATTATGATCTCTTTCTTATAAATGAGGGCAACACTGAAGCTTTGCTTATTACTGTGGAGCTTTTCTTTGATATCGAAGAAGAAGGAACATGGCTCGAGTATGAGAGAGTGAAATTGGTTTCCTTTGAAGACGAACTGAATCTGGTTCCAGGCGCTTCAACTAAATTGAGTGCTGAGATACCCGCAAAAGGCAAGATAAGAGTTACAGCAGACATTAGTTCGATTAACTGTGATAGCGTTCGACTGGTTTGCGTATATGAAGGTGATTTCTAAGCATACGTTTGTATTTGATTTATGGTATTATAAATACAGAAACTTCATTGTTCTCTTCTTATCATTACTTCAGCATTTTTTACTTCATTCTTGAGAGATTTTGGGGTGACATGGCACATAGTTGCATATCAATCGACTGGATAAGGTTATTTGCACCCATTGAGGTGGAGGTGGAGTTATGAAAAGAAGCAAACGTTGGTTTATTATCTTATCAGTACTAATAGCAGTGTTCTTAACTGGCTGTTTTAGAGGTCAACGGGAAGATAATATAATAGTCAAAGAATTCGAACCTGATGAAATTCATTACGAGTTGAACTTGATATCAGGGCTAAATGGTTCATATGATGTTGAAGTTTTCGTAGATAGGGATACAGTAAAAAAGATAGCTACGGTCTATGCTTGGACTGAAAACGATGATACGCTATATCTTAAATTTGAAGCCATAGAGGGGTGGAAACTCCTGGAAAGTCGTGTGGCTACATCAGTAACACTTTCGGGTTTTCCCAAGAACGAGAGAGGACAAACTGACCCATCTCTCTTCTCGGGCGAGATTCATCTTATGCCTTTGGATAACTACACTATTCAGATGGATTTGGGGAAACTGGAAGATAATCAGAGAGTATACTTTGCTTATTATCTTGAGCTTAGAGAAGTTGGTACCAGAACCAGGGTTAAATACGGGATATGTATAAACTCTTTGGTGTATCACGACGACAACCCAGTGATAGATAAGAAACCAAAGCTCGAAGGCGATATAGATGATCCGCTTGTCAGAGGTTTTACCTATGACTGGGAAATCGAGAAGAGTGTCGATCCCGAATCTGTGGAGTTGAAACTCGGAGAATCGGCGACTTTAACCTATACTATCAATGCGACTAGAACTCCGGTAGAAGGAGATTTCGCGCTTTCCGGGGCAGTTAATCTCAACAGTACCGGCGAATTGCCGGCCTCAAGCATTGCAATAACTGTGATGCTTCAATATCTTCTTGGAGATGTATATACAGATCTGGAAGGTTTCACCGCGATAAATGTCGATACTTCGGCGACTCCCACTTTGAACCCGGGAGAATCCAGCTCATATAAGTATGATTTCGCCTTCGATCCAAAGGAAGGCGTTGACGAATACAGGATTCGGGCTTCGATTACAGCGGACGATCTCTTCCCCTTCACTCTGGATGCGACCTTCACATTGAGCGGGCTTGCAGAGTCCACGGACGCCACCGCAACGATAGCTGACCAGTTGAAGGACATACAAAGCGAAATACCCGGTGGGTTTAGTGCGGCATATATGCTACCGACAACGGGAAACTGGATATTGGAGCAACCGGGAGATGGAACTCAGACCTTCTCGATAGTCTATGAAGTTCTCCTTACTAACGAAAAGATAGAAAATCCACAACAGGATTTCTACATACTCGATAACACGGCAACACTCACCGAATATGACAGCAAGACCGAGCACTCAGACGATGCACGTGTGATAATAACGGTTCCGCAGCCTTTCATAGATAATCCAGATCTAAAAATAGAGAACGAACACGATATGGAATGGGATCAGGAGAAGGCATACAGCTGGGAGAAGGACACAAATAAAGACTACGACAGTGACGATGAAGAAGTAAAGATAATAGTTCCCGAAGACAGCGATCTAAAGATAGAGAACGAACACGATATGGAATGGGATCAGGAGAAGGCATACAGCTGGGAGATAGAGAAGAGCGCGACACCCGAGAGTATAGAGCTGAAAGAAGGGGAAGACGGCACCTTCACATACACCCTTCTGGCGACCAGGACAGTTAAGGAAACGAACATAGCGACACTGACCGGTCTTGCCACAGTTACGAACACGGGTAACGTCGATCTCACGAACATAGCTGTAGAGATAATCCTGAAAGACGCAGACGGAGTGGAGATAGACAAATACACCACCACGATAGCCGCACTTGCAGTCGGATTGCAAGAAGGGTTACCGTACTCCTTCACATTCGACCCGACAGGCTACAAGGCACCGTTCAAGGTAATAGCGAAGGCGACTGACGGAGCTTCGGACGAAGTCGAGACAGAGCAGCTCCTTCCGACTCCTAAGGTGACGGAGATAGATAAAGACGCATACGTTAAGGACACCTTCGATGCGTTCGGCGTGACCGGAATAGCTATAGAAGGAAACATCGATCGTGACTGGTTAGACATAATAGAGGGTACTGACTGGAATTCACTAACCAGCAGCTGGAGTGTAAGCTACACAGTTGTAGCGACCAACACCGGAGCCGCTCCTGGAGAATACCCGCTTGACAACACGGTCGTAATCTACGGTGAGGACACAAATAAAGACTACGACAGTGACGATGAAGAAGTAAAGATAATAGTTCCTGAAACTGTCAAGCTAGAGGCGGAAGTTGCAGCTGAATTCTTCTGGATAAGAGAGAAAATCTACGAGTGGGAAATCGATAAGAAAGCGAATCCTACTCAGATAACCTTCCTGGTTAATGAATTCGAAAAGGACATCGAATACACCATAACGGCAACAAAGACTCTCAAATCCGAAGTGGACACGCACTCTTACAGTGGTTCAGTAAAGGTTACCAACAACGGCAACAGCGAGGCCCAGAACGTCAAGCTGACCATTACACTTCAGTATTACGACGGGTCTGATTGGATAACTATTCAGACTCTTCCGGAAGTCGAGCTTGGAAGTATCTCTTCTGGCGGAGACAATACTTATGGATTTGGACCGATAGCCTTCACACCGGTTGATAATACGGCTGAACACAGGGTAAAGGTCGAAGTCTCTGCCGATGCGCCTGCCAATACCGATGAAGCGTACGATGATTCTTTCCTGTCAATTACGGGAACAACCGAGACTAATGCCACTGCAGTTCTCGATGATGAATTCACTTATGTACCAGACGGATTCGCGATCGTCGCAACAGATCCAGATCCACTTCCATTCCCGATGAACCTTACTGATTCGGCCGTAGTTCAGTTCTCCATAACCATAAGAAAGTTCTCATTTGGAGGAAGTGGAACTGTCACCTACGAATATCCAGTAACAGATGCATATATCTCAGCCACAGTCACCGGCTACATGGCAGGTACGTATCCCGGTTGGTGTATCCAGGTTAATGTACCCGGAATCGGTGGTCCGTACACAATACAGGATGTTTATAACGGTGGCGCGCCAGATTCGAAGATGGCAAAAGCCAACTACATACTCAACAGATACAGAGATGAGCTTTACCCTGATGGAGTTGACTACAGGCATATTCAGATCGCAATATGGGCGATAATGGAAGGCTCTCTAAACTGGAATTCATGGAGAAAAATGTTTGATCCTAACGTTCCAGATGGAGACAGACCTCTTGTCCAAGCTATTATCGATACCGCTAAAGAAGACTTCCTTCCCGGTTGCGGCGATGTAGTCCTCATTAAGGCACTGAGCGCAGATAAGCAGGACGTAATACTTGAGATAACATTCCCGTGTGAAGAAGAGGAATTCAGACTTAAGAATACCGCGACACTTACCAGTGATCTACAGAAGATATGGGACGACGCAGTAGTTAAAATAAAGCTGACCCCTACCGACCCCGAAACCTGGGGAAAAGAGACTGCCTGGGGCGGGAACTATGAAGGAGATGGAGCTTCATGGTGGTACTACTTCGACACAAACGGTCCCGCCACTCAGGATATTTACGCTGGTCAGAATAAAGTTGCCGGAGCCTCAGTGACTTATAAGGACGGCAAGCTGACAATAGTCCTCGGACCTAATATGCGCCTGCAGAGTGGAAGCGAGACTGTGAAGATTCAGGGATATGCCGAAGATAAATTACCGACAGAAAGACCAGCAGGAGGGCAATTTACATACAAAGGCACTGATCTGGTCGTTCCTGTTAGCCCGGCAAGATACTTTGCGATTCATCTGGATGTAGAAGTGCTAAAATAGCTATACACTAATTCTGATAACTCAAAAGCCCTCCTGACGGAGGGCTTTTCATTTCTAGAAGACAGGGATTGGTTATTCGATCACTTGCATATTCCGACATACTGTATGGAACTTCCAGAATTACCCGGATCCGTAAAGCTCGGGTTTATTGTCTTGAAAACTGCGCTTCCACCCCTCAGATTCTTCGCACCGCCGGTGTAGTATGAGACTGTTATGCCGTCGAAACTGCTATCGCCTCTGAAGCCATATAATCCTGTTGGTTTCTTGAGGAGGAGCGCAATCCTAAACGCCGTCATGAGATCTCCAAACCCTATATTTATCCCTCTCTTTGCCAGCGCCGCCGTCACTGCCCTCTGATCGTTACAACTATCCAGAAGGATATCTCTGAAGATAGCGGGGTCTCCTCCACCCTGTGCTCTGACATACTGCAAGAAAAGGTAAGAGAGCGAGTAGTTGGCAAGCACATCGCCGTTGTCATTCCAGTAAAGCAGCGACTGTCCGTTTTTTATGCTGGTGGCGTAATTGTAATAGCTTATCCTGCTTGTCAGAGTTCCCTTGTAGATATGTTCGGCAGCCATTGACAAACCTTCATTCAACCACGTCGGCATTGAACTGCCCTTCTCCACAAAGTAGTTTCTGTTGAAGTTGACCATGTGCTGGAACTCGTGAACCAGAGTGCTGTAAGCTCTCGAAACATCTACCGGGTTAGATGCCGGGTAGTGCATCGTAGGATAGGTGTCTATATAGAAGATCTCCATCTTGTTTGAAGTGCTGGTATTGAAGAGATCTCCAGAGCTGAAATAACCGCCCACATATGCTCCAGTGTTGTCGAAATCATCCTGAATATCGAAACAGAGGATCGCGACTCTTCCGTCTCCGTTTACATCTGATGGAGTGTAGAAGTATTCAGTAACCAGAGGATATATGACGCTATCGAACTCCTGACCAAGCTGCGTCGCCTTGGAAACAGTTATTTCCGAAGGATTCTCGACCCATATTTCGCAGGTCTCTCCTATATACTGAAGAGTCGCGGTTATCTGGTAATTCGAATTCGTTTTGAAATTCCGAACGTGGAATGATCTCGTGCTGCCTACGGCTGCGAGCTCGAAGCCAGCTTCAACTAGATCCGGTCGCATCTTCATCGATAGATCAACGTCATCGGGGAGAGGTATCTCAGGATTTATAGCATACGCTTCAATCGGTAAATTTTTGGGAAGAATATCTCCTGATGGAAGATAATCAGAACTGAGCGTTCCCGTGTACTCTGTAGTGTTTGCGCTCTCTGATTCATTGCTTACGAGAAGGACATTTCCCGTGTAAACCGGCCCGTTCATGTCTATGCCGTCTTCGGGTGGTATTTCGGCGGCAACTGTTCTGAACTTCCAGACATCTCCCTGGGTAGTTGCTCCCTTAGCGTCTATAGCCACTATCTTCCAGTAGTAATCCTTTCCATTCTGAAGATTGCCGGGGTTGTAAGATTTCGTTGTTATTCCCGAGGCCACCTTGGATGGATTTGAACTCTCTCCGAAGTAGACATCGTATTTCAGAGAGTCTCCGTCTGGGTCGCTGCAATTCCATGAGAGAGTTATCGAAACAGCGATATCACTGCTGTTATTTGCGGGATTGGGGCTTGAAGGCTTCGCGGGCGGCTGATTGCTCTTTGTGGTGAAGTTCCAGAGATCTCCGGTCGTCTCAAGCCCCTTCGAATCCCTGGCAACGACTTTCCAGTAATACTTCGTGCCTTCAGCGAGATTCGAAGGCGTGTAGCTTCTTGCAGTCTGCCCAACCGAAACTCTGGCAGGGTTTGTCGTGGTACCGAAGTAAACGTCATAGACAAGTGCGTCGCCGTCGGGATCAGAACAGTTCCATGAAAGTGTTATAGATGTTCCGACACCCGTAGCACCGCTCGATGGGGCTGGATTTGAAGGCTTCAGAGGAGCGTTATTGGAAGACTCAACAGTTATGCTGAAAGTATCGGTCGCTTCTCCACCCCTGCCGTCGCTCGCTCTAACGGTCACCGAATAGGTTCCTGCAGTGGTCGCATTGTAGCTGAACTGGGTTCCGCTTATCGTTCCAACTCCAGATACTTTCGAGAACACAATAGGATCACCGTCTGAGTCTGAGGCGAAGTTTCTCAGGTCCAGAACCAGATTCGTTCCAGTGCATACTGTCTGATCCGGGATCTCCAGAGTGGGGATCGCGTTGTATCTGGCGATAACTTTCTTCGGGCTGTTAATGTTTATCTGAAGAGGGTTATCATTTAGTGTCTCTCCGTTCACCGTCCAGTTGAGGAAGGAGAAGCCCTCGACCTGCGGGGCGGTTAGTGTGAGGCTGCTGCCCTTTTCATACCAGCCGCTTCCGGGAATAGAGACTACCGACGAGCTAACACTTACTAGATACTCACTCTTCATCTGGGCGGTCAACGATACGTTTCCAGTCGCGGTTATCGTCCTTGACTTTGCAGTGCTTCCGTCGCTCCACTTAGTGAAACTGTACCTTGTGTCTATTCCTTCTACATTACCGCTCTCGTCTCTCTCCTGTGGCGTTACTATCTCAAGCGTTACCGTGTCCCCATGGTTGACTACCACACTTGCCGGAGCTACCTTCTTGACTCCGTTAACTTTCACTTCCAGTCCCGAAGGCTCGGTGTTCACACTCACACTGTATCCCTTGAGCGTATATACGGCTACTATCTTCTTAGCCGAGTCGTGTGTTATCTCTATACTTCTTCCATCTAGCCTGATCCCATTTACTTCCCAGTGCGAAAAGTCGTATCCGATTGAATCAGGTGATACATAAGAAAAAAGAGAGCCTTTTACTTTCCAGCCCGCGCCATCTATGCTGGCGACTCCTTCGGGCAGTGTCGAGGTCTCGACTAGATACCGTGTCTCCGTCTGGACTGTGTAGCTCTTATCCGAATCGAGGAGCACCGTTCTTGGATTCGAAGTATTTGAATCGTTCCATGACTTGAAGTTGTATCTTGTGTCTATACCCGAGACGAAGGAGCTTTCGTCTCTCTCCTGAGCTTTGAACTCTATCGTATGGGAAGTGCCTTCTCTTGCCTGAATGCTTCCGGGTGAAGTGTATTCAAGTGAGTCTATGATTATCTTCAGTCCTTCGGGTTCACTTCCTACGGAAAGAGTCCTGAAAGGTATTTCACTGTAAACGGCTTCGATCTTTGTGGGTTTGTTGACCGTAATCACCAGCGGGTTGTCGTTTATCGTCTCTCCGTTGACAATCCAGCCGTTGAAGGTGTAGTTCTCGACCTGCGGGGCATTTAGTGTGAGGCTGCTACCCTTTTCGTACCAGCCGCTTCCGGGAATAGAGACTACNTCCAGCCGTTGAAGGTGTAGTTCTCGACCTGCGGGGCATTTAGTGTGAGGCTGCTGCCCTTCTCGTACCAGCCGCTTCCGGGAATCTCAACGAGTTTCTTAGGATCTGTGCTGACAGTCACCTTGAACTTCGTCAAAGTCTTTGCTTCGAGTTTCTTGTTGGAATCAACTGTTATTACCCTGGGGTTGTCTTGTGATCCATCGCTCCAGCCGTCAAAAACGTGAATCTCGTCAAGCTCTTCAGAAGGTTCTTCGTCCACGACTCTAACTACGACTCGCTCCTCAGGCTTCAAGCTAATACTGAACGGAGTCAGACGGATATCCGAAGGTTCGAATTCAGTCTGCTCTATCTCATCCAGAAGAACGATCCCAATAGTATAGGGGTCGGAGACCACTTCCAGAGTGAAGAGTTTTACTCTCGGTACGCAACTGCTCATAAGTACTATGAAAACTACGAAAATTGATATCAGTATGCCTTTCATGTTTATCCTCATAAGTATTCCCCCATAATCAGGAATGTCCTTTCCGATACGATTATACTCGATACAATCAATAAATAGCAATACTCGACCAATACACTTGTATTGGTCATATGATTGAATTATTCTTGATAAAATAATAGATTCTTTGAAGTACGTGGTAGTCCTATGTACCTTATTATTTACTACACGGCACTCAGGGGTTTGGGGTAAAGCAAACGCATGATTTTTTCCAGAGGGAATAAGTAGCGGTTCTTTCTAAGAAGTTACATTAACTAAACACGATCTTAAGGACTCAAATCTCCTTGCCAGTGTTCTTTTTTTTATACAATTCTGCTCTTGCGAGGGCTAAATAACTGATACGGTACTACCGTAGTGCTTCGCGAATCGGGAAAGCCGACAGGCTTTAAAGCACTGTCTGTTTCCCTTACCAGAAGTGTTTTCGAGTTCTGTCTGTAGATCGCAGGCATAAGTAATTAGCAGTCACATGAGCCGAAAACAGTACTGCCTTTCGTATGAGACTGGTGTGGGGAAATGGCGAGGGTCTTGTTAAAAAAACAGGGAGCGTGATTCACGCTCCCTGTTTTTCTTCGCCGAAGGTATCTTATGCGCTATGGAACAATCGTCACGGTGATCTCTTGCTGAATCTTGACCGTAACGGTGTCTCCATTTTGATACTTATAGACATCATATATGATACCGCCCTCTTCAACAGTGCCGTCGTCGCTGGTCCATGACTCCGCAACTGTATTCAGAAGTCTTACGGTATCGCCTGCGTCACCGTCGATCCGGAGTGTGTTGTTATTGTCTGTGATTGCCCGCACGTCCTGAACAGAGAGATTATCCAGAGTGTGGTCTCCTCCGCTTCTTTCGAGATCGATTATCTCCATATTCCTTATCACTGGATCTGTCGAGAAGTCGATGTCCTCGCCGAGGCGGAGTACCAGAGTATCTATACCGGCTCTTCCGTCATATGTGCGCGTGCCGTCGTAAAGTAGCGTGTCGTCTCCGTTAGTTGCGAAGACCTGGAAGATAAAGATGTACATTTGCTTCTCGGTCGTTGCTGAAGTGTCTCCGTTGGCCGTCTCGACGGTCTTGGCTCTTATAGTTATGTTTCCGTTTCTAGCCGACTGAATGAAAGTCATATCGTTTATCTGTTCCGGAGTTATTCCGGAGATCGTATAGGTGTCGGTAGTATCATCGTAAGTGAAATCGAGTGCTGTTCCGGACGCATAGAAGGCTGCATACTGTCCGAGACCGACTATCTCGAGAGTCACCGTCTCAGAACCGTCGGCGTCGAGCATCGTAGCGTTGATATTGAACTCAATCTGATCTCCTTCATCCCCAAAACTCAGAGTGGGGGTGATGTTGATTCCGTCAGCCACAGGGACGACTTCTAGGTTGAACGTAGCGGTGCTCGGCTTGGGGTCAAGTACCTTCTCGCCCGAGTAAACCGTTACCTCTAGCCCTTCAACAGTGCCACTTACGTTCTGCGGCGGCAGGATCGCTATATATGCCGGCAGTTCTCCGTTATCGCCAAGCGGAATATCCCACACCCAGGTGTTACCTGAACCGTCATCGCCGGCATTGGCTATGAGTGAGGCAGAGGCTGCATCGTTTCCTGCAAATACCAGATAACCGACCGGAACTCTCCCTAGAGTAAGCGCGTAGACCTTCTCGGAACCGTCTTTGTCCACGAGACCGGTGGTACCCGACAGATCGAGTTCGATACGGGTATCCTCGTCCCCCGAAACATCGTTTGCGACAATATCGTAGCCGCTGTTCACCGGATTCACCCGGAAGACTTCGGAGTCTGTGCTGACAACAGTGTTTGTCGCATTCTCTTCCTGCGAAACCAGTCTGGCAGTCAGATTCAGCTCACCCGAAGCGTGTTCCGCCGGGCTGTATACGAGGTTCAGAGTATTGTCTGCATCGACGCCTTCAAGTACATAGTAAGTACCGTCCGGGATGCCAGAGATGCCTGTGACGCTTTCCGTGGCCACCGGGGCTGAACGACGGATACGAAGGCGGAATACTGCTGTCCTCCGGGGGCGTATGTAGTTAGCTTCGCGTTGAATGTAAGCCCTTCGGGATGGTTGTTGTCGTTCCAGTTTAGAGGAGGCGTTACGGTGATCCCGGCAAGGAGAGACTGAAGATCATTATTGTCGCCAGTTGCAGAAGCAGTCCAGATCTCTTCTCCTCCAACGACCGTTCGCGTCATTCCGCTCACCTGTGTGCCTATCGGCAGGCCCGTAAGCGTTATTGAGAACGGGCTGTTTCCGGTTATCTGGAAGTCCACCATATCGCCAAGGGTGATGGGCTGGTCCTCAAGCGCGGCCGTAGTTTTCGTCGCGGCCGTAGTTATTGTGGCCGGGGTATCGGTTGCCTGAGCGGTGTCATCGAAGTTATCAAGTGTGATTAATCTCCACGTAGTGCTCGATGTAACATCAAAGCTTCCTATATCGCTGCTCACGGACGTTATCGTGAATACCTGATTCAGATTCGACAATTGATCGGAGCTCCCGTCAAGATCGAAGACTAGTGTCTCGGTTATGGCGGAATTGAATTGCCTGTTTACATTGACGAACCAGCGTTCAGTGTTTGAACTTTCCGGAGTGTCACCGATATAGACTCCCCCGATAACTGTCACGCCGTCGGGTACTCCATCGACTATGAATCCTACCAGGCTTTCGCTACCATCGTAATCCCTCTCGTTTCCTGCGTTTGCATCCTCATTCTTCTGGACCTTGACATCCACGGAAACGCGAGTAGTGCCCGTTGCCGTGACGGTCGTTCCGTCGACCGTGGCGTTGTTCCCCGGATCGATAGCCGTGATCGTCGTCTCTGTAGGGTCGGTGACCGCTCTGACAGTCAGCGAATAGGACGCATCGGTCTGAGTTGTTACCGAAGCAAGCGTACCGTCGGAAGAAGGATCGGTAACCCCGTACTTAACATCAAAGGAGTAAGTACCGTGTTTGTTTGGCGCGCCTTTGGCGTAGACACTGTCTATAGCCGCACCGGTCAACTTGTACCAACCTTCTTCAAGGACCACTCCTGATCCCGGAGTCTCCGACGCGCTGGCAAGAGTCGTTTCGGTCGAATTGCCAAGATACAGTGTGAATTCCTGCCCTTCGACATGGTTTGCCCACAACCACACTGAACTTATGAATTCATCCGTATCGCCGTTTTGATGAATTATGTCGAAGTTCACCCTTCCGAGAGTGTCTTCGTTTATTGTAGTCGAAGTGACCATGAGGGCTTCGGGTGAAGGCGTGACAGTAACCGAAACTGGAATCAACGCGCCTGTCCACGAGTCTCCGTCGTCTTCGGTTGTGATCGGGCGAATCGAGAAGCCTATCGTACCGCTGAAGTTCATTGGGACGACTATCTTCGGGCAATCTGCGCCCTCGATATCACCGCGACATATGAGCCATTGACGGCCTTCCCCTGTCCCACCGATAAAGCTCGCTCCCTCGATACTGAACTTGGGATCGAGACCCGTAAGAATCATGGTGAGAGTCTCCGAGCCGTCGTCATCGATGAGTTCGGCATCCGTGATGATCTTCGAAAGAGGTATCCGGCTATTGCTGCCATCGACTGTCTCCTCGTCGGTTTCGTAATTCACGGTCGTTATTATCGCAGGATCGGCGACCCCTCTGATCACGACACTTATATCCAGCTCGGCGGGAATTGTGTTTATGTCTGTATAGGTAACACTATCGACAACAAGCGTATCCACGGAGACCGCGCTCACGTGAAGTGTGAAATCGACGTTGCTGTGTTCGGGCGGCCTGATCTTCAGGGGTTTGGTTCGATCGAAGTNGTGTAGGTTAGAGTCTGCGTTGCCGAACCGTCAAAGTATCTGAACTGTGACCCGATACCGGGCAGCTCGTTCAGTAAGGGCGTAAGTAGCGCGTAGGTCTCTTCGTCGGTGTCCTGATTACTCCAGGGCCCCTTGAAGTCAAAGCCATCCGAGTCTAGCGGGAACCACGTGTCCTCAGAGGCCTCTGTTTTGTATTCGAAATCACCGTTCATAGTCAGGTCATCGATTCCGTCTCCGTCCGTATCCTCTCCAACACGTTCCGCTTCGGGTGTCACCGTTACCTTCACATAGAGAGTCGTCGTGGCTGTGTCGGTTTGGTCAACTCCGTTCACTGTCTGAGTATCGATAGTCTTGACATCCACAGTCAGGGTCTCGTCAAGACTTGAGTGAGCCGGAGGAGTAATCGTGTAGTCTTTGTAGTCACCACTATCGACATCGGTCTGTGGAATCGAGAAGTCGGTCGTTCCGTCGCCGGTATGGACAGTCGTCCCATCCTTGCTTATTACCCAACCGGAAGGCACTGCCTTAATGGTAATCGCATCAATCGTTTCACTGCCATCGGTGTCGGTGAGTTTCAGACCTCCGAGGAACTTGACGGCCGTATCTTCCGGTGTCTCCACATCTTTGATCTCTATGTCTCCTGCGATTGGCATGACGTAAAGGTTCAGAGTTACGGTGTCTGTCTCTATACCGGGTGTGTGCCCCGGTGAGTCGCTGTCAGTGTCCCGGGCTCTCAACGTAATCGTTATTCCCGGAAGATCGCCGCTGAAGTGTTCGGTTCCTCCAATCGAAATCGCGGGAATGTCTGCTGTGGAAGTACTCAGCCCGGGAGCCGGTATCGTAATTGAACTCCCACCATTGACAGTTGTTCCGTTAACGACTATCGGAGAGTTACCGGCCGGATTGGTTATAACGATAGAGCGTATTTCGCTTCCGTCAAGGTCCTCAAAGTCAGCCATGAGCAAAGAAGTTAGATCAAGTGTCGTATCTTCGTCTATCGTCTCTGTGGCCTCTTTTGTCCCATTAGTCCATAATAGCTCAACTGGATCCGTGACCGCTAGGACTTCAACGTTTACGGCACGATTTGAGGTTGCGCCGGTCACTGAAGGGAGCCTGTTTCCGCTATCATCGGTCTCATAACTTGTAACTCTCAAGGTCATGCTTATGTTCTCGTGCCTGTGATCGGGTGGAAGCAGCTTGAGTGCCTCGAATTCAGCTTTGGTTAGCTTTATGGCTCCGGCATAATTGCTGTCCGATGAGAGGTCTGTATAGTGGACTGATGTGTCCAGGTTGCCAAACTCATCTACAATGACAATTCTCATATTGTTGTTGCTTCCGGTAAACAGTAGTGTTGTCCCATCAGCTTTGTATATCTTTGCTCCGGTATCGACACTTCTAAGCTCTATAAAGCCAAGTCTTTCAGGATGATCACCAGTTTCAGTTCCGTTTTGGTCCATGTTGTCGGTGATGACCGGCATTTTCAGATCAAGCGATACTATGGTGTCCTCGTTTGTTGAAACACCGCTGTGCACCGGCCATTGTGGAGCGTCTGCAATTGGATTGACAGTTATTGTGAGAGTCGCAGTCTCTTCAAATGTCGTCCCGTCGACCACAGCCGTGTAGGTTATCACGGGCACCGGACCACTGTAATTCGGTAGCGGTATGAAAGTGTAAGAGCCGTCCTCGTATATCGTTATCGTTCCCACTCCTGTCTGGGCGGAATCTCCTGCATTGAACACAGTAGTGGTACCCTCAACGGTGAATTTCGTTACTTTGAA
>JAEAME010001557.1_pt1 | contig 15520 bp, 10 predicted proteins | sample 8958731 | NCBI WGS metagenome assembly JAEAME01 (sample SAMN16933194, study PRJNA681113) | bioreactor sludge metagenome | isolation source: anerobic bioreactor sludge (Control) | place: India:Bengaluru | collected 2018-10-24 | reverse complement strand
GATCCCTCGCTGAGACTGATGACCCCTTCCAGCCTGCTGAAAGGACCTATTTTTACATTCCTTATATGGCGACAATTGATAACACTAGTGTCGTGGCTTATAACTCCCCTGTCAGAGCGTATCTTCTTTGAATAATCAGCTACCATCTGTTCTATTTTCTTCACAGCATCGGCGCGATGCCTGTAAAGAGCAATTATGTAAGCCACCTGGGCTGAAAGCTTATCCCATATTGTAACTGACCGTCCACCTGTTTCATTCAGAACCGCTACTTCTGTTCCGTTCCCGAATGTCGATTCACCTTCCGTATGAATCTTCCCGCAGTTCTTTATAACAACATTATCTTCAATATCGTAGTTTGCAATATAATCGCCGACATTAACTATAAGGACATCTGAGCCAATTTTACAATTATGGATATGGGCATTCGAAATGCCGCATTTGACAGTTACCCCGGAACTATCAGTATAGGATCCCTTAAGGTCACCTATCAGTACATCTCCTGAAAAAACCGTATTAAGACACCTTGAAGGATCAAAGCCTCCAGTGGCTTTTACTTTGCTCCAGTCATCGCTCCTGCAACCATTCTGCTGCAGTATCCTGATCTCAGAATCTAAAAGAGAATGATATTGATTGGAAGTCTTCATATATGATATTTTTTGGCTATTCTACGGTTACTGATTTAGCCAGGTTCCTTGGCTGGTCAACATTACAGCCCCTCAGAACGGCAATATGATATGAGAGCAGCTGCAGAGGGATGACTGCAAGAAGACATGCAAAGGCAGATATCGTTTCAGGGACTTCAAGAACGTAATCAGCCATCTTCTTTATTATTTCATCACCCTCTGTCACTATGGCATAAACCTTTCCCTTCCTTGCTTTTATCTCCTGGATGTTATTAATGATCTTTTCGTAGGTATCATCTTTTGTCGCTACGATTATAACAGGCATATTCTCATCAATCAAAGCTATCGGACCATGTTTCATTTCAGCGGCAGGATAGCCTTCTGCATGAATATATGATATCTCCTTAAGCTTCAAAGCTCCTTCAAGAGCTACGGGGAACAGGTAGCCTCGGCCCAGGTAAAGGGCATTTTGTATCTTTTCGAAATTCTTTGACAGCTCTATTGCCTTTTCATTTTCACCAAGAGCTTTTTCAATTTTATCGGGAATAGAAACAAGCTCAGATATCAGCTCCTTATAGTTCTGAGCTGAAATGACACCCTTCAGATGTCCTATCTCAAAAGCCATCATTGCAAGAACAGTGACCTGGGTCGTGAATGCTTTCGTAGATGCCACACCTATCTCCGGCCCGGCATGAGTATAAACACCTGCATCAGTTTCGCGGGGGATACTGCTCCCGACTACATTGCAGATGCCAATTACCATCGCTCCCTTTGATCTGGCAAGCTTCACGGCAGCAAGGGTGTCAGCTGTTTCACCGCTCTGGCTTATTGCTATTACTATATCTCCCTTCTTGATAATAGGGTTCCTGTATCTGAACTCGGAGGCATATTCAACCTCAACAGGTATCCTTGTGTATTCTTCAAAAAAGTATTCACCAATAAGGCCTGCGTGCCATGAAGTGCCGCATGCAATAATGATTATCCTTTCAGCCTGTGAGACTGTTTCAAGCACCTGATGCAATCCGCCAAGCATTACACCCGAATGATCGGGTAAAACCCTTCCCCTGAAAGTGTCGTGAATGGCCCTGGGCTGCTCAAATATCTCTTTCAGCATGAAATGTGGATATCCTTCCTTGTCTATTTCTCCTATCTTAAGATCGATCTTCTTGACAACAGGTTCAATTTTATTTACCCTGATTGTTTTGAGCATGAGCTCTTCCTTCTTGATAATGGCCAGATCGTCATCATTGAGATATATGACACGCTGGGTATGCTCAACTATCGGAGTTGCATCCGATGCAATAAAATTCTCACCTTCGCCCACTCCTATCACAAGAGGGCTTCCTTTTTTAGCTGCAAAAAGTTTATCGGGTTCTTTAGTGCAGATAATGACGAGACCATAGGCTCCTTCCACCCTGTTAAGAGCGAGAGTCACTGCCTGCTCGGCAGTAAGATCACCTTCAATATAAAGGTGTTCCATCAGGTTAGCCAGCACTTCTGTATCAGTCTGGCTTGAGAATGTGATACCCCTGCCTTCAAGATGCTTCTTTAAAAGGGCATAATTCTCAATAATTCCATTATGAACAACAATGAAGTTCCCCTTAAAGGATCTCTGAGGATGGGCATTAAGCTCGTTGGGCTCACCATGCGTGGCCCACCTCGTATGTCCCATGCCTATTGTACCGTTAAAGTCCGACTTGCCAACCATTTCTTCGAGATCCTGAACCCTGCCTTTACATTTAAAGATCTGCGTCTCACCATTGACAAGTGCCATACCGGCGGAGTCGTAGCCGCGGTATTCAAGACGTTTAAGACCATTTAAGATTATTTCACGGGCAGGCTTGGAACCAATGTAACCAACAATTCCGCACATATGAAATTTTAGAATTAGTAAATCGGGAACGAATATAATAATTTCAGCGAGATCTCATACCTAAGAAAGCATCTCATCATAAAAATTATTATAGGCATCTATATACTCTGACTCATCCTTATAGGAAAGGACAGGCTTCCTGACTATCTTGAGATACTTCGTAAGTTCCTCATTTATTGTCTCGCTGCCTATTATTATCCCGTCAGAATATTTGATTGCAAGTTTTGAAACGTTAATGAAATCAGGTTTTTTGACAAGTTTCAGATTTTCCCCGTCAATGCCATCAAACCTGAGCTTGTCTGCAAAGTTCGATCTGAATTGTGACTTGAACTCGTTATTGTAGATTGAGTATATTACTTTAAAGTTATGGAAAAGAGGATCGTCGCTGTAAATGCTGCGAAGGTAAACAGGCACAAGAGCCGACATCCAGCCATGACAATGGACAATATCAGGGGCCCATCGAAGTTTCTTGACAGTCTCAATGACACCCCGTGCAAAAAACAATGCGCGTTCATCATTATCCTCGAATTCGCGTCCGTTTGAATCGGCAACTATATGCTTCCTCTGAAAATAATCATCATTATCGATGAAATAGACCTGCATCCTGGCACTCTGGATGGAAGCTACCTTTATAATAAGAGGATGATCAGTATCATCAATGATCAGGTTCATCCCTGAAAGTCTGATCACCTCATGAAGCTGATTTCTGCGTTCGTTGATACATCCGTATCTAGGCATGAAAGTCCGTATCTCCTTCCCTCTCTCCTGTATGCCCTGGGGCAGATAACGTCCGATTTTTGATAACTTAGTTTCCGCTAGATATGGAGTGATTTCCTGTGAAATGAATAACACCTTCCTGCTTTCCATTACCTGCCTCGAATATCATTTCTTAACAAGTTGCAAAGATAATAATAAAAAATGAGATAATTAACAAACTCTCAATAACAGCAACCCCGGGAAAGTCATTAACAGATGTGCCGTGATGATAACGGGATGTGATACAAAGGTGCAGGATGCAAGGTGCAGGGTGCATCAAAAAATATCCTTAGCTTTGTATGTTAAAGTTTCTTAAAATGAAAGTTATTTCAACTATCGGGGAGCTGCAGGGTCAGATTAAACTAATTCAAAAGTCACCATTAGGTTTTGTCCCGACAATGGGAGCCCTTCATGAAGGACACCTGTCGCTTGTCAGAAATGCTGCCTCCGATTGCCCGCTTATAGTTGTAAGTATTTATGTTAATCCGACTCAATTCAATGATAAAGATGATCTCAGGAATTACCCGAGGAACATGCTTAAAGATCTGGACCTGCTTGACCGGGTTCTAAGAAAGAACGATATAGTATTTACACCCGATGACAGTGAAATCTATCCTGAAGAGGATAAAAGGGTTTTCAATTTCGGCAGTCTCGACAAGGTTATGGAAGGCCTTCACCGTCCCGGTCATTTCAATGGTGTAGCCCAGGTTGTTTCAAGATTGTTTGAGATAGTAAAACCTGATTTTGCTTACTTTGGAATAAAAGATTTCCAGCAGGTGGCTATTGTTAAGGAACTTGTGCGTCAGTCAGGAACAGGCCCCCGAATAGTCACTAACCCGATTATCAGAGAAGCCGACGGGCTGGCTCTAAGCAGCAGAAACCAGCTTCTTGATCAGCCAAGAAGGAAGAAAGCTTCAATTATTTATAAAACAATCTCTGCTGCCTCAAAGATGCTTCAGAAAAATGAAATCCCTGACATAAAAGAATTTGTGAAGAAAAAAATTGAAAGATCGGGTGATTTTGTCCTTGATTATTTTGAGATCGTCGACGACACTGAGCTCATTCCCCTTAAAAAAAAGGACGAAATAATTAAGGGCAGGAATTATTTTGGATGTATTGCCGTTAAAGCTGGCAGGATACGTCTTATTGATAATACACCCTTCCTTTTGGTCTGAATCAAAAGGTTAATTACCTTTGCAGGGATATTTTAAACACATGAATTATACAATATGTTAATAGAAGTTTTAAAATCAAAGATTCACCGGGTGACTGTCACTGCCGCTAACCTTAATTATATAGGTAGTATAACTATTGACGAAGACCTTTTGGATGCTGCGGGCATGATAGAGAATCAGAAGGTTCAGGTACTGAACCTGAATAACGGGGAACGCTTCGAAACATATATAATAATAGGAAAAAGGGGGTCAGGAGAAATCTGTCTCAACGGAGCTGCCGCACGGCTTGTTTTACCAGGAGATATCCTGCTGATAATGGCTTACGCTTTAATGGATCCCGAAGAAGCAAGATCATATAAGCCTGTTGTGATATTCCCTGATACAAAAACAAATAAACTGCTCTGATATTGAAAAAAGAGATCATCCGGGCAATCAAGTTCGTTTTGTTTCTTTTAACCGGGGTACTGCTTCTCTGGCTCGCTTTTCGCAGCGTTGACTTTTCCAAACTTATTAACGGCCTAAAGGAAGCTAATTATTACTGGCTCATCCTTTCATTGTTCTTCAGTTTACTTGCCTATCTCAGCAGGACCCGCCGCTGGCAGCTGCTCATTCATCCCCTGGGATACTCTCCTTCATTCTGGCACACTTTTCATTCCCTTATGATTGGCTACTTGGCTAACCTGGCACTTCCAAGGGTTGGTGAGATAACAAGGTGCGTGGTACTGGGCAGGAAAGAAAAAATGCCTGTCGATCAGCTTGTGGGAACAGTAATTATCGAAAGGACTATTGACCTGTTGTCTGTTCTTGTCTTCCTTGTAATATTGATTCTGACAAGCGGAGCACTTATAAATGAGTTCCTCCTTACCCACTTTCTGAACCCTTTCAGGGAAAAAGTCCTTAATCTTTTCGGCTTCACCTGGATAATATGGGTTATAATTGCTTTATGTTTTCTGATCCCTTTCGTGCTGGCAATCCGCTACAGGAAGAACCTGAGGAAATTAAGCTTCTTTGCAAAGGCGTTTGATCTTATTAAAGGGGTTATAAATGGCCTGAAGACAATCACAAAGCTCGACAGAAAATGGGAGTTCATTGGGCACACTATCTTCATATGGCTCAATTATGCGCTAATGACATGGGTTGTTGTCTTTGCTATTGAAAGCACTTCTGACATAACTTTCCTGCAATCATTTTTCATTCTTGTTGTTGGCGGTCTGGCAATGTCAGCACCAGTCCAGGGAGGGATCGGGGCCTTTCATTATTTTGTATCAAGAGGCCTGGCAGTAGTGCACGGGGTTAACCTCGAAGACGGTCTTGTCTATGCCCTGCTCGCCCATGAATCACAGATCATCTTTGAACTTATTATAGGACCCATTTCTTTCTTTGCACTCTTCGGAAGAAGGTTCAGGAAGATCCCGGCTGCTGATCTGAAAGAAGAAGCCTGATTTTTCTGCGTCACTATATGATGAGTCTCAGGAAAGATTCTTTTCACAGACCCTGTCGTGTGATTTGTGGCAGCCGGAGGAGATCCCTCAGTCGTCAATCCTTCGTATACTCAGGAGGAATTCTTTACGAAAACCCTGTCGTGTAATTTGTGGCAGCCGGAGGAGATCCCTCAGTCGTCAATCCTTCGTATACTCAGGATTGACTCTTTCGGGATGACACTGCCTCTCTGTGGAACAAGGGGGAATGAGGATTCTCAAATAAACTGAGCAATATTATATTAAAATAATATTCAGCTTTCCCCGATAATTATAATTTTTAATATATTGTGAATCATATTTACCCTTATTGAGTAAGTGATCAATGCCAAAAGCTAAAACTGTTTTTGTCTGTCAGAACTGTGGCGCCGAATCCCCTAAATGGATCGGCCGCTGTCCATCCTGCAAGGAATGGAACACTTTCCACGAGGAGATAATTGCTCCGGCTTCTTCAAGAGAAACATCATTAATAAGGGATCTGGGAAAGAGAGTCCCCCTGTTGCTTGATGAGGTAAGTGCAGATGAGAAGAACAGGTCGCATACAGGAATGAATGAACTTGACAGGATCCTTGGGGGAGGGATTGTAAGTGGGAGCCTGATACTTCTCGGAGGAGAGCCGGGAGTTGGAAAGTCAACTCTGGCGCTTCAGCTTGCACTCATCCTTAAAGAGTCAAAAGTCCTTTATGTCTCAGGTGAAGAGAGTGAAGAGCAGATAAGCTTAAGGGCCCGGCGTCTTAAAAATTCAAACCCGCAATGTTATATTTTAGGGGAAACTGAACTTGAAAATATTCTCACCCACGCTGAAAGACTGAAGCCAGGGCTTATAATAATTGACTCCATCCAGACCGTCAGTACCGGGATGCTTGAATCGTCTGCCGGTTCGGTATCCCAGGTGAGAGAGTGCGCGGGGCAGCTTTTGAAATATTCCAAGATAACCGGTACTCCTGTTTTCCTGATAGGCCACATAACAAAGGATGGAACACTTGCCGGCCCAAAGGTTCTCGAACATATTGTTGATGTAGTTCTTTACTTTGAAGGTGACAGCAATTATGTATACAGGATCCTCCGGTCGGCAAAAAACAGGTTCGGTTCAACATCCGAGCTTGGTATCTTCGAGATGACTGAGACTGGTTTGAAAGAGGTTTCCAATCCCTCTGAGCTCTTTATCAATCAGCACGAAGAATCTCTCAGCGGTATCTCTATAGCTGCCACCGTCGACGGGTTAAGGCCTTTCCTTATCGAGACCCAGGCCCTTGTTAGCAGCGCCGTTTATGGCACACCACAGAGAAGCTCAACAGGATTCGATATACGCCGCCTCAACATGCTGCTTGCAGTACTTGAAAAAAGAGCCGGCTTCAGGCTTGGCATCAAGGACGTCTTTCTTAATATTGCCGGAGGGATTAAAGTAAGCGATCCTGCTATCGACCTTGCAGTTATCAGTTCCGTGCTTTCTTCAAACCTGGATATTCCGTTGACAAGAGAGATTTGTTTTGCCGGTGAGGTTGGCCTTTCAGGAGAAATACGCCCGGTCTCAAGAATTGAACAGCGTGTCAGGGAAGCATCAAAGATGGGATTCAAAAAGATCTGCCTTTCGAAATTTCATAAAGGGATTCCCCTTAAAGGTCTTGATATTGAGATTATCCCGGTCGGAAAAATTGAGCACCTCGTACGGTCATTGTTCGGCTGAGGCCTTTGCACGGTTGAACCGTTGAACCGTCGCGCCGTTGCCTCGTAGTACCGTTTCTAAAACCTCTCCCTGACAGTATTTGTCATCCTCATGCTTTCCCGCTTGACCTTCTCGCAATCAAGCTCCATATTGAAGCCGGCAGGTCGCTCGAAATCCTCGGCCTGAAGTATCCCAAGCTGAGGATCATTATATACTTTCTTAAGGAATATCGCAAATATCGGAAGAGCCATATTGGCACCCTGGCCTTCGCCCAATGTTCCAAAATGTATTGATCTGTCCTCCCAGCCGCTCCAGACACCTCCGACAAGGGCCGGAGTGACCCCGATGAACCATCCGTCTGATTGCTCCTGCGTGGTCCCTGTCTTCCCCCCTATCTGATTCATTAACATATATGGCTCCCGGCGCATTCTCTGTCCTGATCCTGTAAGCACCACTCCCTGAAGAAGATTAACCATCAGATAAGCCGTCTCTTCAGTTAACACCTCTTCTATTTTAGGATTGAACCTTGCCAGTACGTTCCCGTTTTTATCCTCTATTCTTGTAACATACATAGGCCTGGTATAGATCCCCTTGTTAACGAATGTACCGTAAGCCCCTACCATCTCTTCAAGCTTCACATCAGAGGTCCCGAGAAAGATCGAATTGACCGGATCTATAAAACTCCTTACTCCCATTTTGTGCATCAGGTCGACAACTGCAGTAGGGCTGAACTGCTCCATCAGCCATGCAGAAATATAATTCTCCGACTGTGCCAGACCCCATTTCAGTGTAACCATTTTCCCATGGTAGGCTTTCGGTCCCGAGCTTCTTGGTGTCCATGTAGAATCTATTGAAATATCATAAAATGACCTGGGAATATTCTCGACTTCGTGGCATGGCGAATAGCCGCTTTGCATGGCAATAGTATAGAGGAAGGGTTTTATTGTACTCCCTACCTGCCTTCTCTGCGAAGTGACAGCATCGTATTTGAAATACCTGAAATCGGGGCCTCCCACATAAGCTTTCACATGCCCGGTCCTCGGTTCCTCCACAATAAATCCCGATCTTATAAAATATTTATAATATTTAATTGAATCGAGAGGTGTCATTATTGTATCAACTTCACCTTTCCAGGAAAAAACCTTCATCCTTACTTTTGTGTTGAAAGCAAGCATTATTGAATCCTCGGGGATCCCCATGCCCTTCATCATATAGTATCTGTCGCTCTGCCTTACGGATGTCATAATAAGGTTATCGATCTGCCTTCTTGTAAGGTCATTTGAAAAAGGAGGGTTCTTCAATCCTTTTGCTGTTTTTAAAAAATCGGGCTGGATTTCCATTGAAAGATGCTCCCTGAGAGCCTCTTCGGCATACTGTTGCATCCTTGAGTCGATAGTTGTGAAGATCTTCAGTCCGTCACTGTAGATATTATAATTAGATCCGTCGGGCTTCTTATTCTTATTACACCAGCCCCATAAAGCATTGTTCTCCCATTCCCAAAGAGCATCCTCATAGGATGACCTGTTTCCAAATCGTGTACTGTCAGGTTCCGGTCTTGTCATAACATACCGCAGATATTCCCTGAGGTATGTTGCACGACCCGTATTGTGATCTTCAATCTGAAAATTAGTTTCAATTGGCAGCTGCATCACAGAATCAGCTACAGACTGGGTGATGTACCCGTATTTTGCCATCTGGGAAATTACAATGTTCCTGCGCTTAAACATGCGTTCGTAATTACGCATGGGATTGTAGAGCGTTGAAGCTTTAAGCATGCCTACAAGAACTGCTGCCTGCTGAATATTAAGCGAATCGGGTGTAGTGTCAAAATATACCTTCGCTGCCGACTTGATCCCTATCGCCCTGTAATTGAAATCATATTTATTCAGATACATTGCAATGATCTCTTCCTTTGTATAGCTCCTCTCTAGCTTTACAGCAGTCTGCCATTCCTTGAATTTTGAAACTCCGAGCCTCAATTTCCTGACGAAAGCTGAGACCTGAGTCGTATCCCTTGGATAAAGCTGCTTGGCGAGCTGCTGTGTTATTGTGCTACCTCCTCCGGTGTCCTGCCCGAGAAGTATTGTCCTGACAATTGCTCTTGCAAGTCCGCGTACATCAATGCCTGAATGCCTGTAATATCTTATATCCTCAGTTGCAATAAGTGCAGAAATAAGATAGGGCGAAAGATCCTTGTATTCGGTCCATGTCCTGTTCTCTATCTCTATCTTGCCAAGAAGGACCTCATCCTCCGAATAAACTTCAGCTGCCAGATTATATTCGGGGTTCTCAAGTTCACTGAATGAAGGCATTGGCCCCAGCTTGCCCTTTGATATTAATATGAATATAAGAATGACGGTGATAAACAGGAAGCTTACCAGTGACCAGAACCATATGACGTATTTTTTTACTTTTCCTGCGCCGTCCATAAGGCAGAGAAATTTGTTCCAAAAATAGCAAAATAAAAGAATCTTAAATCTTTATTTTGAAGTTTGGAACCTAATTGATTTACTTTGCGGTGTCTTTAGAAGAAAATTTAGTCTGACATGATAGAGAATCTGGTAATAGTTGAGTCGCCTGCAAAAGCAAAAACAATTGAGAAATTTCTGGGTAAGGATTTCCATGTCATTTCAAGTTTTGGTCATATAAGAGATCTGTCTAAAAAGAATCTGGGCATAGATATCGAAAATGATTTCACCCCTGACTATGAAATTCCAAAAGAGAAAATAAAAGTTGTCAACGAGTTACGGAAAGCTGCTGCCGGCGCTAAAAATATTTGGATCGCCTCTGATGAGGACCGCGAAGGAGAGGCAATAGCCTGGCATCTCACGGGAGTCCTTAAGCTTGATCCTGCAACAACAAAAAGGATAGTCTTTCATGAGATAACAAAGGATGCAATCACCGAAGCTATTTCGAATCCGCGCACTATCGATATGAATCTTGTAAATTCCCAGCAGGCCCGACGTATTCTCGACAGGCTTGTAGGGTTTGAGGTATCTCCTGTTCTCTGGCGGAAAGTTCAGCCGGCCCTTTCTGCCGGCAGAGTACAGTCGGTAGCCGTCAGGCTGATTGTAGAAAGAGAAAGGGAGATAATTGCCTTTAGCCCCGAATCATCATTTAAGGTTACAGCGGTGTTCAGGGCTGAAAACGAAGCAAACGCCCCGGCTATAAGGGCTGATGCCTCAAAAAAATTCCCGGATGAAAAGAGTGCCGCAACCTTCCTCGGGCTTTGTGCTTCATCAATCTATGAAGTAGCTGATGTATCTGTTAAGCCGGGAACAAGGTCGCCGGCACCACCGTTTACTACATCAACACTTCAGCAGGAGGCTTACCGGAAGCTTGGTTTTTCAGTGTCGCAGACGATGGCTGTTGCCCAGAGACTGTATGAGGCCGGGAACATAACATACATGAGAACCGATTCAACAAATCTGTCAAAACTTGCCCTCGCAAAATCGCGCGATGTCATTAATTCGATATTCGGAAACAAATATTCAAAGACCCGTCAGTTTCAAACCAAATCGAAAGGAGCCCAGGAAGCTCATGAAGCTATCCGCCCGACCTACCTGGAAAACCAGAACATCCAGGGCAACAATAATGAGAAGAAGCTTTACGAACTGATCTGGAAGAGAACTATAGCCTCCCAGATGGCAGATGCCGAGATCGAAAAGACAACAATAAGCATCAATATGAGCAATTCACCTGTGATTTTCAATGCGACGGGTGAAGTGATAAAATTTGACGGTTTCTTAAAAGTATACTCTGAATCGAGCGATCAGGACAACAATGAGGAAGAAAGATATATCCTTCCTCCTGTTAAAAAAGGAATGCCGCTACTATATAATACAGTAACAGCAACACAGAAATTTACAGTGCCCCCTCCCCGTTATACTGAAGCAAGCCTTGTAAAGAAACTGGAAGAACTTGGCATAGGACGCCCCTCGACATATGCTCCGACTATAACAACGATACAGAACAGGGGATATATCTCACGCGAAGATCGTCCGGGAGAGAAGAGACAGGTGAAGATATTAACACTTGATAAGGGAAAAGTTACCGTGTCGGCTAAAAATGAAATGGCCGGGAGAGAAAAATCAAAGCTCTTTCCACAGGACATAGGGATGATAGTAAATGATTTCCTTTTAGAGAATTTCTCAGAAATAGTTGATTACCATTTCACAGCTGAAGTAGAGGAGCAGTTTGACGATATTGCAGAAGGTAAACTGAAGTGGACAGGGATGCTGAAAAAATTCTACGGTCCATTCCACAGCACTGTTGAAAAAACCCTTGAGAATTCCGACAGGAAAAAAGGGATAAGGCTTCTTGGAAATCACCCTGAAACAGGAGAGCCCGTTTCAGTAAGAATGGGACGGTTTGGGCCTATTGCCCAGATCGGATCTGCTGAAGATGGCAATAAGCCGCGCTATGCAAGCCTGGTAAAGAACCAGCTTATCGAAACAATAACAATGGAGGAAGCATTGAATCTTTTCCGCCTGCCACGCTCTCTTGGAATGCATGAAGGTGATGAAATAATTGTGGGAACCGGAAAGTTCGGACCTTATATAAGATATAAGAGCAAATTCTTTTCACTCAAAAAAGGTGCTGATGATCCTTACTCAATAAAACTGGTCAGAGCCCTGGAACTTATTGCCGAGCATAACGAAAACGATAGGAAAAAGACAATAAAGGATTTCGGCGATATCCTGGTGCTGAATGGGAAATATGGTCCTTATCTTTCAAAAGACAAACAGAATTACAGGCTGCCTAAAGGTACCGATGCAGAAAAACTTACAAAAGAAGATTGTATTGATATAATTGAAAAGAGTTCTAAGACCCGGAATAAATCCTGATGAATGATGATAGACTTCAAAGATTATTTTGATCCGGTAAGTATTGAAAGCCCTGATTTTAACCTTTTAGCTGACCAGTCGGGTTTCCCTCATAATATTACGGTCCATACCCAAAACCTGTCATTTAAAGACCTGACTAAGTACAAGATCGCATTGCTTGGGGTCCCGGATGGAAGAAATTCATCCGGAACAGGAACTAAAAAGGGTCCGGACCAGATAAGAGGAGAACTCTATAAGTTGTCAAGGATCCCCGGAAAATGCAGGATCATTGACCTGGGCAATATGAAGAGCGGCGTTACATTCAATGATACCGTAACGGGGCTCAGCGATATTCTTACAAGTCTCATTGGAACCGGCATCTTTCCGGTTGTAATGGGAGGCAGCAGCGCCCTTGCACTTGCATTTGATAAGGCTTTTTCAGAGCTGAAGATCAGGTATACAATGATATCCGTCGATCCGAGGATAGACTATATAAATGAAAAGAAGGAGCCTGACTCTTTCAACTACCTGAATAAGATAATCCATAATCATAAAAGCGGCTTTAGCCATTTCATAAATATAGGATATCAGACTTATCTTAACGATCAGCAGGTAATTAACAGATTCCTGAAGCAGAAATCGGAATTGATGAGGATTGGTGATGTCAGGAAAGCCATTCATCTTACTGAACCACTTTTCAGGGATTCGGATATAGCAGTTTTTGATATATCGGCTGTAAGGCAATCAGATGCCCCCGGGACAATATGCCCTTCCCCGAATGGTTTCTATGGAGAGGAGATCTGCCTTCTTGCACGGTATGCAGGAATAAGCGACAATATGAAGACTTTCGGGTTATTCGATGTAAATCCTGATCTCGACAGCCGGAATCAGACAGCCGGTCTTGCTGCCCAGATAATCTGGTTCTTCCTTGAAGGCTTCTCACAAAAACAATATGAGACACCTGCTCTAAGCAGCACAAGCTCCGGACGGTTCATCAGGTACCATGTCAGGGTAACTGACCTCGATGATGATCTTGTTTTTGTAAAAAGTTCACTTACCGACAGGTGGTGGATGGAATTCAGGAACAATACTGATAACACTTTATATATTTCCTGTTCACATGAAGATTACCTTAAAGCGAACAGGAATGAAGTGCCGGAACGCTGGATTATTGGGGTTGACAGATTAAAAAGCTGACTCTCCCTTTAACCCTCTGTCCACTGCCTTTTCACAGCCTTTGAAAAAAAATTCAGGCATAATACGAATCAAAGTGAATTATTTTTGCGTATAAATAAATAATTCTATACAAAGTTACGTTATAGATTTTTAACTAATTTTACGCGGTCAATACGATTATATCGGGCTGACTGATATGAGAAAGAGATGAAAAGATTTTGCCTTGCAATTCTTTTATTTGGTTTAATCAGCTACACAGGACTGTCACAGCAGGATCCCATTACGAGTCAGTATACTTTCAACACACTGACTTTCAACCCGGGGGTCGCAGGCACATCAGGCATGATATGTGCTACGGCTGTTAACAGGCAGCAATGGCTTGGATTTGACGGGGCACCTTCTACAACTATCTTCAATATAAGCGCTCCGATAGCCAAAATAAGCAGTGGACTGGGCCTTATTGTGGAAAGCGACAACGTTGGATTTGACAAGGATATTAATCTTGCAGCTGCATACTCATATCTGATGAATATAGGATCATCAAGACTGGGAATAGGTATCTATCTAGGTATGGTCAACAAAACTCTTGACCCCTCCTGGGTAATACCCGATGGTGACGGTTTTACTCCCCCTGATCAGGATCCGCAGATCCCTGCTAACAAGGAAAGCATTGTAGCTTTTGATGCAGGAGCCGGGCTGTATCTCAGGAACGATAAATACTATCTGGCTGCATCTGTGACACATATAAACCAGCCTGATATAAAATACACAAAGGGAGCATCCTACATAAGCAGGCATTACTATGTGACTGCCGGTTACACCTTACAGCTGCCTGATCCTGCACTTGAATTGATGCCTTCTGTTTTCGCTTACAGCGATGGAAGAATAGTACAAGCCACTGTAACATCCCTTGTCAGATACAATAAAAAGATATGGGGTGGCGTTTCTTACAGAGCCGGTGATTCAGTCATTGGGCTGATTGGTATTGAGCTTTTTAATGGGATCCGTATCGGATACAGTTATGACTTCCCGCTTACCGATGTCAGGAAGAGCACTTACGGATCACATGAGTTTATTGTAAATTATTGTTTTGACCTCAGTTTTGGCAAGAGTCCGATGAGATACAAAAGTGTCAGATTTTTATGATTTTTAAAAAAAAATAACTTACTTGCATTACAAATTCTAAAGAATTATGAAAAAGGTAATCCTGTCTGTCCTGATAATTACGATGTTTTTTAGCGGGTGCCGTACCTCTGATAACGGGGAACTGACGGGGGTTCAGGGAAGGAAGAAATTTTTTGAACCCGAACCGATGGAAATGGCATTCATCCCGGCCGGAAATTTCATGATGGGGCCGAGCGATCAGGATGCTCTCTTCTCCATGAACAGTCTTTCTAAATCTGTTACAGTTGATGCATTCTGGATGGACCAGACTGAAATAACTAACAATAAATACCGTCAGTTCGTATACTGGGTAAGGGATTCAATCCTCAGAACCAAGCTTGGAGATGCCGGAATACCGGATCGCGAATACTTCGTTGTTGATGATGATGGAAACGTGCGTGAACCAAATGTAATCAACTGGGAAGAAAAAATAGACCTTGAAGATGAAGTAACAAGAGAGGTACTCGAAGAAATGTATTATCCCCCGGAAGAAAGGTTCAACGGTAAAAAACAGGTAGACGTCCGTAAACTGAATTATTCTTATTACTGGGTTGACTACCAGTCAGCTGCAAAAGTCAACTATGTTCAGGACTATGAAAACAACACCGGCCGTTATGCTGGGCAGGTGACAAATCTCGATGGTTCGCGGACCGATGTAAAGGATCGCTCTTCTTTCATTAAACATATCGTAATCAATATCTACCCTGATACACTTTGCTGGATAAGAGACTTTACATATTCATTCAACGACCCTATGGCTGACCTGTATTTCTGGCATCCGTC
>JAEAME010001556.1_pt1 | contig 15556 bp, 13 predicted proteins | sample 8958731 | NCBI WGS metagenome assembly JAEAME01 (sample SAMN16933194, study PRJNA681113) | bioreactor sludge metagenome | isolation source: anerobic bioreactor sludge (Control) | place: India:Bengaluru | collected 2018-10-24 | reverse complement strand
TATGGGAAAAATTATTGGTATAGACTTGGGAACCACCAACTCGTGCGTTGCCGTAATGGAAGGTAACGAACCGGTTGTTATCATTAATTCGGAAGGCAAACGGACAACTCCTTCTGTTGTCGCATTTGCGGAAAACGGTGAACGTAAAATTGGTGATCCTGCCAAGCGACAGGCTATTACAAATCCCCACAAAACCATATATTCCATAAAGCGTTTTATGGGGGAGACATTTGATAAAGTAGCGTTGGAACGCAACAGGGTATCTTATGTTGTTGAAAAGGGTGACAACAACACACCACGGGTAAAAATTGATGAACGTTTATATACACCTCAGGAAATTTCCGCCATGGTCTTGCAGAAAATGAAAAAGACGGCAGAAGATTTCCTGGGACAGGAAGTGACCGAAGCCGTTATTACCGTTCCTGCCTATTTCAGTGATTCTCAGCGTCAGGCTACAAAAGAAGCAGGGGAGATTGCAGGTCTGAAGGTACGTCGTATCATCAATGAACCTACTGCCGCTGCTTTGGCGTACGGACTGGACAAGATGAACAAAGACATGAAAGTGGCCGTATACGACCTGGGCGGAGGAACATTTGATATTTCCATCCTGGAATTGGGAGACGGTGTGTTTGAAGTAAAATCCACAAACGGGGATACGCACCTTGGCGGAGATGATTTTGACCAGGCTGTGATTGACTGGTTGGCAGAAGAATTTGCTTCTGACAACAGCGGATTGGACCTTCGTAAAGACCCTATGGCTTTGCAACGTCTGAAAGAAGCCGCCGAAAAAGCCAAGATAGAGCTTTCCAGCCAGAATTCCACAGAGATCAACCTGCCTTATATCATGCCCGTTGACGGTGTTCCCAAACACCTGGTTAAAACCTTGTCAAGGGCCAAATTCGAACAATTGATAGACAACCTGGTACAACGTACCATGGAGCCTTGTAAAAAAGCCCTTTCGGATGCCGGGCTGAAGGCTTCCGATATTGATGATGTAATACTGGTGGGCGGTTCAACACGTATACCGGTTATTCAGCAACTAATACAGAAATTCTTTGGAAAAACACCAAACAAGAGTGTAAATCCGGACGAGGTGGTTGCCGTAGGTGCTGCCATACAGGGCGGTGTGCTTTCCGGTGACGTGAAAGACGTTTTGTTGCTTGACGTAACTCCCCTGAGCCTGGGTATTGAAACCCTGGGTGGTGTGATGACAAAACTGATTGAAGCCAATACGACCATACCTACCAAGAAATCACAGGTATTTTCCACAGCCAGCGATAACCAGCCTTCGGTCGAGATCCATGTATTGCAGGGAGAACGGCCCATGGCACGCGACAACAAGACCATCGGTCGGTTCCATCTGGACGGAATAGCTCCCGCACCCCGCGGAGTGCCTCAGATTGAAGTTTCGTTCGACATTGACGCCAACGGTATTTTGAATGTCTCGGCAAAAGATAAAGGGACCGGGAAAGAGCAGAAAATCCGTATTGAAGCTTCCTCGGGTCTTACAGAAGATGAGATCAAAAAGATGAAGGACGAGGCAAAAGCCAATGAAGATGCCGATAAGAAGGAAAAAGAGCGTATAGACAAAATCAATGAGGCCGACAGCATGATCTTCCAGACGGAGAAACAGCTTAAGGAGTACGGGGATAAATTGCCGGCAGATAAAAAAGCGCCTATTGAAGAAGCCTTGGAAAATCTGAAGAAAGCGCATAAATCTCAGGACCTTGCTGCCATTGACAGCGCCCTGGAGGCCATGAACAAAGCCTGGCATGCCGCATCCGAGGAAATGTACAAAGCGTCCCAGGCCTCGGGTCAGGGACCGCAGCAGCAACCTCCTTTTGAAGGGGAACAACCGGGAAACGGCGGCAGTGATACCGGCAATGAAGAAGGAGAAGTTAAGGATGTAGATTTTGAGGAGGTCAAATAATATGGCTGAAGCAAAGACAAAGAAACATCAGGCCCAATCCGGGCCTGATGTTGATCATTTAGAGCAGCAGGAGCAGCAAGAGTCACACCCGCAGCAGGCAGAACAGGCTCAGCAAAAGGTAGAACAGGCTCAGCAACAAGAAGAACAGCTTCAGCAGGATTCCGGTCTGCAGAAAAAACTGGACGAGGCGAACGACAGGCTGTTGCGCCTTCAGGCCGAGTTTGACAATTACCGGAAACGCACGGCCAGGGAACGGCTGGAACTTGTTCTGACCGCTTCTGAAGAGGTTATCAAAGGAATGCTGCCCGTGCTGGATGATTGCCAGCGAGCACTTTTCACACTGGAACAGCTGGAAAATGCCGATCCGCATTCGGTAGAAGGTGTGCGGCTGATCTACAACAAACTCCTTACCTTTTTACAGGGTAAAGGACTGAAAATCATAGAAGCCAAAGGAAAGTCCCTGGACACGGATTTTCATTGTGCAATAGCTAAAGTGCCTGTCAAAGAAAAAAAGATGAAAGGAAAGATCATAGATGTGGCATTGGAAGGATATACACTAAACGGAAAAGTAATCAGGTTCGCTAACGTAGTAGTGGGCGAATAGACAGCATTATGGCCAAAAGAGATTATTATGAAGTTCTGGGAGTAGATAAAAACGCATCTTCCGAGGAAATAAAAAAAGCGTACCGTAAAAAAGCACTGCAATTCCATCCGGATAAGAATCCGGGAGATAAAACCGCTGAGGATAAATTTAAGGAGGCTGCCGAGGCTTATGACGTACTGAGTGATCCCACAAAAAAATCCCGATACGACCAGTTTGGTCACGCCGGAGTGGACGGAATGGGAGCAGGCGGACCCGGCGGATTTGCAGGAGGGTTCACCATGGATGATATTTTTTCCCGTTTTGGGGATATCTTCGGTGAAGCATTCGGGGGCAGTCCGTTCGGCAGTGCCTTTGGCGGACGTACCAATCCCAGGCGTGGAGTGCGTCGCGGTTCAGATATACGCATTCGCGTAAAACTGACCTTGAAAGAGATCGCTTACGGAGCCAATAAAGTAGTAAAGATCAATAAGCTCAAAACCTGCAGCCATTGTAACGGTAAAGGCGCGGTTTCTGAATCCGACATGAAGACTTGTCCCACTTGTAACGGGACAGGGGTATTTACACGCATCACGCATACATTCCTGGGCCAAATGCAGAGTTCAAGTCCTTGTCCGGCCTGTCACGGTGAAGGAAAAATCATTGTCAATCCTTGTCCTGTTTGCAAAGGAGAAGGAGTCGTAAAGGAAGCCGAGGAAATTTCTTTTTCCATTCCAAAAGGGGTGGAAGAAGGAATGCAGTTGACCATCAGCGGGAAGGGGAATGCTCCCAAGCGTGGCGGGGTAAACGGCAATCTGTTGGTAGTTATTGAAGAGGAGCCTCATCCCGAATTGCAGCGGGACGGTCACGATTTGATTTACACCTTGTTTGTTTCCTATGCACAGGCAGCGTTGGGAGACGATGTAGAGATACCTACCATTGACGGAAAAGTCAAAATAAAAGTGGATCCGGGTACACAAAGCGGCCGCATATTGCGCCTAAGGGGCAAAGGACTTCCCGATGTTAACGGATACGGGACAGGAGATCTGTTGGTATTTGTGCAATTGTGGACTCCAAAGAAACTAAGCAAGGAAGAAAAAGAATTGTTGTCCAAACTGAAGGATTCCTCTAACTTTGCTCCGAATCCAGCCAAAGAAGAACGCAATTTCTTTGACCGGATGAAAAAAATGTTTTCGTGATGTTTTTTTGCTTTAAACGTTTACCGGCACTGGTGACAGCGCTGGGTTTTTCATTTGTATCGCTTTGGGCACAGGACAAAGATCCGGCAGGTTATTACGGTTCGCCGTTAGCCATAAATCCGCTGACTTTAAGCGGGAGTATGGGAGAATTTCGTGCTACACATTTTCACACCGGTTATGATTTTCGTGTTGGCGGTGTATCCGGAGCCCCCGTATATGCGGTGGCAGACGGTTATGTTTCACGGATCACGGTATCTGCGGGTGGATACGGAAATGCTTTACAGGTAACCCATCCCAACGGAACTGTTTCGCTTTACGGACACCTGGATTCATTTGCCCCTGACATTGCTGCATATGTGGAAGAAGAGCAATATGCCGGACAACAGTTCCAGGTAGCGCTGGATTGCCCTCCAGAAAGGTTTCCCGTTATAAAAGGACAACAAATTGGAAAGGCCGGCAATTCGGGAGATTCTGCCGGTCCGCATTTGCATTTTGAGATCCGTTACAAGGATTCCCTTTTATCATCTTCTTATATCACTGCCAATCTGATCCGTCAAGGAGTTTACGAGATCGAGGATACATTGCCGCCGGAATTCAGGACTATACAGTTTTACGGTTTCAGTACGGATGTTGATGGGATTGTGCAAACACGCCTGATCGCGGATTTTGACGGGAACAGGAATCATGTTGCCGTGAATGTGGCTGATACTTTTTTTGTTGCCGTTGATGCCATTGACCGGATGAATAACACCTGGTCCCGCATGGGCATAGAAAAGTGGGAGGTGTTTCTGGATACTACACTCGTTTACCGGTATACTAACCGGGATCTTCCCCTGGATCATACCAGGTATATTTTATCCCTGGTTTATTATCCGGAAAGGGCATCTAACGGCAAAAGTATGCTCAAAACCTGGGTGGAACCGGGCAATATCCTGACAGACAACCAAATTGAAGCACCCACAGGTGGGTTGTTTATTTTAAACGATACATTGGATCATAATCTTACAATTTTTGTACACGATGGGGCGGGAAACCGCGCCCAACGCAGTTTCACTGTCAGGAAAAAGAGCGGGATGGATATCCTGGTGGCTGACAAGGCTCAAACGCACGATTTTACCCAAATGCCCGGACTTCAGGAAGAAACCCAACAACGTTTTTATTGGGATGCTGCCAATGTCTTTACAACCCGTGATATCAACGTGAGAATACCGGAAAAAGCTCTTTATAAAGACATAATGTTCCGGGCCATACGTGTTGATTCTATGGAGTGGTCCCTGCATACTGCGGAAGAACCGCTTCATTTGCCCATGCAGGTTCAATGGCAGGTTCCCGCTTCTGTTCCGGATACACTTTACGACAAAGTTGTGGTTTTGCGCCAGTCGGACAAGGGACGTGATCCACACAAGGCAGAGGCCGATCCGCGGCTCTGGAGATCGGTTGGAGGTATTTGCCGGGACAGTATTGTTTCGTTTCAAAGCAATGCCTTTGGTCGCTTCCGGATAGATGTGGATACCATACCTCCTTCAGTAAGTGCTTCATTTGGAAAGGGGGCAGATCTGCGTGGGCGCAGAAGTGTTTATTTCACTATTAAAGACGAATGTTCCGGGATACGTTCCTATGACCTGACCATAGACGGAAAATGGGTGTTGGGCATACATGACGGTAAACGTTCAAGAGTTACGTGTGTACTGGATCCCAAAAGGATAACAAAGGGTACAAGACATAAACTCACTTTACTGGTGGTGGATCAGAAAAATAATCGTACAGAATATAATACAGAATTTTTATGGTAACCTATAATCCTGAAGAAGGCATTAAGGCCCTGGGGCTGATGTCCGGCACTTCACTGGACGGTCTGGATATGTGCCTGGCACATTTTACGTTGAAAAACGGAACATGGTCTTACAAGATAGAATGTGCCGATGCTGTTGTGTATCCGGAAGAACTAAAAAAAGCCCTGGCAACGGCACAATCCATGACGGCCTTGGAATACGCCCGCTTGCATTCCGATTACGGTATTTACCTGGGAGAGCAGGTAAAGGCGTTTCTGGAGAGATTCCGGGTTAAACCCCAATTGGTAGCATCCCACGGGCATACGATCTTTCACCAGCCTTCAGTCCGGCTCACAAGCCAGATAGGCAGCGGAGCCGGTATTGCAGCAGAAAGTGGCATCCCTGCAGTATGCGATTTCCGGACTACCGATGTGGCACTTCACGGACAGGGAGCTCCCCTGGTTCCGGTAGGTGACCGGTACCTGTTCGGGGATTTTGACTATTGTCTGAATTTGGGCGGTTTTTCCAATATATCTTCTGAAGGAGAGGGCGGTATAAGAAAGGCGTATGATATAACCGCAGTAAACTACGTATTGAACCATTACACCCGGCAGACAGGGGAGGATTATGATAAAGACGGGAACCGTGCCCGGCGAGGAAACGTGAACTATACGGTTTTGGATGCGCTTAACCGACTTCCTTTTTATGAACAGACCGGCCCAAAATCCCTGGGAAGGGAGTGGGTGGAAGGGCAGGTACTTCCGCTGATCCATTCGTTCGGGATGACAACGGACGATATTCTGGCCACGTATTGTGAACACATAGCCGTACAAACCGCTTACCACGTACGACCCGGATCAAAAGTGCTGGTCACAGGCGGCGGGGTTTTCAATAGATATTTGATGGAGCGTATGGCAGCAGTAGCAGAAAAGGTAAATTTCCATATTCCCGATGATCTTACGGTAAATTTCAAAGAAGCCCTTATCTTTGCATTTCTGGGCGTTTTGTATGTAAGTGACATCCCGTCCTGTTTGTCATCGGTGACCGGAAGCCTGCACGATAATATCGGCGGGGCGATGTACAAATAAATGTTTATAAAAAGTTTGGGTAAAAAGAAAAAAGCACTACCTTTGCAAGCCCAAAATTAATACGATACGTACGAAGATGGACTTAATAAAAGCAGCAGAGCAAGCATTTGCAGGAGAAAGTAAAAACTTTCCGGATTTTAAATCAGGGGATACCATAACGGTAACCTATAAGATAAAGGATGAGAACAAGGAACGTCTGCAAAAATTCCGCGGAGTGTGCATTCAGCGTAAAGGTTCCGGAGTATCCGAAACGTTTACCGTTCGCAAGATCTCAAACGGAGTGGGAGTAGAGCGTATATTCCCTTATACGTCTCCTTTTATTGATTCCATTGAAGTTAACAAATACGGAAAGGTTCGCCGTGCCCGTATTTATTACCTCCGCAATCTGACAGGTAAGAAATCCCGTATTAAAGAAAGAAGGGTCAACCTGGACAAAACAGCTAAAGCTGAGGCATAGTTTTCCGGCCCCGTAGCTCAACTGAATAGAGCATTTGACTACGGATCAAAAGGTTACAGGTTTGAATCCTGTCGGGGTCACTTGACATTGCAGCCGACTAAAAAGTCATTTTTAGCCGGCCCCTCCCACAATCTCCTTCGTCCTTGCTGCGCAAGAACTCGTATCTTGCAGGCCCCTCCCCCTGCCCGTGTCCGGGGGTGGACACGTCCTCCGGGGACTGGCTGCTTCTCGCTCGTACCTAAGTCAAATTGACTACTTAGTCACCTTCTTGTATTTAATCCCGGAGATTTCCTAACTTTGTTATAATGAAAGAGGTCGTGAAAATATACCTGCCTTCTGAAGAAGACGATGACCTGCCGGTAGTGGAGGGTGTGAAATGCGGTTTCCCCTCTCCTGCAGAGGATTTTTCGGATATGCGATTGAATATTACCCAGGAGATCGTTAAGAACCCGGCTTCTACGTTTTATGCCCGTGTAAGTGGCAATAGCATGATCAATGACGGGATTGGGGACGGGGATATCCTGGTAGTTGACAAATCGGTGGATCCTTACGATGGTTGTGTTGCCATTTGTTATGTGGACGGGGAGTTTACTTTAAAACGTGTGGAACGGCACAACGATCACTTAATGCTGGTCCCCGGCAATAAAGCCTATAAACCCATTCAGGTTACATCAGATAACCATTTTACCATTTGGGGTGTGGTTCGTTATGTGATCAAGAAACTCTGATTATGTATGCACTAGCCGATTGCAACAATTTTTTCGTGAGTTGCGAAAGGGTGTTCAATCCGGGATTGAACGGGCGGCCCGTAATCGTTCTTTCCAACAACGACGGATGTGCGGTTTCGCGCAGCAACGAAGCCAAGGCTCTGGGTATTTCTATGGGAGTTCCACTTTTCAAGATCAGGGATATCGTTGAGAAACATCATGTGGCTGTCTTTTCTTCCAATTTTGCACTTTACGGGGACATGTCTGCTCGGATCCACCAGACTTTGCGTCAACTGGCGCCGGCCATTGAAATTTATTCCATCGACGAAGCATTTCTGGACCTCAGGGGGCTGGAACAGACAGATCTGGATGCCTTTGCGAAAAAGGCCTCGGCAATGTGTTTTAAAAACACGGGAATACCGGTATCGGTTGGGGTTGCACCCACCAAAACACTGGCCAAGATTGCCTCCAAATACTGCAAAAAGCGCCCGGAGCTGCAGGGCGGTTATTTTTTGCATTACAAAGAGGATATCCGGGAAATTCTCAAAACGGTTCCTGTGGAAGATATTTGGGGTATCGGGAGAAGGTATTCACAAAAACTGTATTCGTACGGAGTACATACGGCGGCGGATTTTGTGTCCCTGCCTCCGGAATGGGTAAAAAAACAAATGAGCATCAACGGACTGCGTACACAAAATGAACTGAAAGGAGAATCCTGTATTGATTTTCTGGATATCGTGCCGCCAAAAAAGCAGATTTGCGTATCACGCAGTTTTGCCCGTGAAATGTTTGATCTTGAAAAAATTTCTGAACAGGTATCGCTCTTTACGTCTATGATATGTGAAAAGCTACGCCGGCAAAAAAGTGCCTGTCACCAGGTCATTGTGTTTCTGTTGACAAACCGTTTTAAAGAAGAAACTCCCCAGCAATACGAAAGCCGCATGTTTACTTTTCCGGTGGCTGCTTCCAGCACATTGGAGATTAACCGCGTTGTGCTTAAGGAATTGTCCTGCCTGTACAGGAAAGGATACGGTTACAAGAAAGCTGGTGTCATTTTAACGGGGATTATACCGGAAGATGCGGTTCAATTGAATTTGTACGATAATCTGGACAGGGTAAAGCAATCCCGTCTAATGAAAGTGATGGATCAATTGAATGAACGGATCGGTCACGGAACTCTGGCAGTAGCTACAGAATCCCGCGAAGGGATTAAAATGAACCGGCAGCGGCTTTCTCCGCAATATACCACCAAATGGACTGATATTCCGGTTGTAAAATCGTTCCGTTAATTGCTTAATTCCGTGTTTTTTTTAACTTTACAAAGTCATATTAAAACTTTCGCTATGAGATGGTTACTAGCTGGTCTGCTGCTCCTCTCAATTTCAGGCTGTAAAAACGAAATTAAAGAAGAATTGCTCTACGGAACCTGGGTTATGGAAAGTGTTGACGGGCAGGATATTCACACAAATGATTTTTTTGTGATCCGTTTTAGCCCGGACGGAACGGAAATGCACGCGTCTCCTTTGTATGAAGATTCAGTTAATGTACGTTGGTTTCATGGGGAAGATTATACTTTTAAATTTCTTTCAGATACTAAAAGATCAATCCGGATTACCGGAACATCCCCATTGGGCATTCCTGTAGATTTGAACCTGAATCTTTTAAAGCTTACCCGGGATAAACTGGTTTACTTTTATGCCGAACCATTTATTGCAGGCACTTATATTTCGGATCACAGGCCTATAACATTGCGCAGGCCCAAAGACGATTACTCACAAAAGATCCTTGGAACGTGGGAATATGAAATGGAAGGGAAGAGGTTCCGTATGGAGTTTATTGACGGAGAAATGTATAATTTCCATGTGTTTGACGGCCGGTCCTGGACAGTGACACCCGATTCACCGCACCGTTATCATTTGTACGGGGATTTTTTGGTAGGTCATGCCATCAAAGAATGGAACGGGATAAAAAGAAATCACAGGCACCATCACGACAATTGGCATCTGACGATCAAAGGGGATAAAATGTACATGACCGCATTCCGGGGCCTGGATAATGTCCAACTAAAACTCATAGCCAGGAAACAATAATTTTTTCAAATAACTATATAAAATAGTTGCGTAACTAAAAAATATAGTTATCTTAGCGGTGTAAACAATTTTACACCATGAAACTTACTGCAAAAGAAGAAGAGGTAATGACCTTTTTTTGGGACAGGGGGCCCCTTTTCGTTAGGGAACTTTTGGACTTTTACCCTGAACCCAGGCCGCATTTCAATACACTGTCTACTATAGTACGGGGACTGGAAGAAAAAAACTTTTTGGATCACAATGCCTTTGGTAATACACACCAGTACTATCCCGTAGTCAGTCGTGAAGATTTCCGGAAATCAACGCTTAAGGGAGTCATTAGTAAATATTACAGCAGTTCGGCATTCAGTGCTGTTTCTTCGCTTATTGAGGAAGAGGCCATATCCCTGGACGAACTGAAAAAACTCATTAAGGACGTTGAGCAAAAAAACAGCTGATCATGGGACCTTTAGTAACATACCTGATAAAAGCCGGTATTTTCCTGCTGTTCTTTTACCTGTTCAACCGGCTGCTTCTCTCTAAAGAGACTTTTCACAAGTTCAACCGAATCGTATGGTTGCTGATCATACCGCTTTCCCTGTTGCTTCCTTTCTGTGTTCCGGGGTCCTTTGATCCCCTTGCCTGGCTTGGAGCAAAAGGACAGTCCGGGCAGATGATCATCGTTCCCGAAGGCATGACAGCCCGGATGATTGATGCCGAGACGGACACCCACGTTGCAGCCCGTATGGTTCAGTGGATCCTCCTGGTTTACTTTACTGGTATGCTGGTCTGTTTTGTTTTCTTTGCTGTTTCTTACATTAAACTGGCTTCCATCTTATGGAAAAACAAACACAACAGGAAGGCAGATGCTTTTGAAAACCTGCTGACCGAATGCCGCAAACTGGCCGGTGTTCGCCGGAAGGTTTTACTCTTGGTTCATACACAGGAAATGGCTCCCTTTAGCTGGATGCGCTACATCGTAGTTTCTGAACAAGATATAACAGATGACGGAAGGGATATACTGATCCACGAGTTGTCACATTTTCGTAAAGGCCATTCCTGGGACCTGATCCTTACAGACCTGTTCATTCTTTTCCAATGGTTCAATCCCGCTGCATGGTTACTGAAACAATCCTTGCAGCAGGTCCATGAATTCCAAGCAGATGATGCCGTCCTGCGGGCAGGTGTCAATGCAAAACAATACCAATTATTATTAATAAAGAAAGCTGTTGGCACAAGACGCTACTCCATGGTCAACAGCTTTAATCACAGCAAACTCAAAAAAAGAATTACCATGATGTGGAAAAAGAAATCAAGCAAATGGGCGTTTGCAAAGTGCATGTACGCTCTACCTCTCGCATTCATTGCCATCACGGCTTTTGCAACACCTGAAATCTCGGACAGGTTATCAGAGATTTCCTCTGTCAAAGATATAAAAATTTCTTTGCAGCAGAACATTCAGCCCCAGGATCCGCCTAAGCCGGTACCGGTGCCACCGCCTGCCGTTCCAGTAGCACTACCTGTTCCTCAGATTGACCAGGATACGCTGGTTTCCCTTGCCATTCTTGAAACCAAACCTTTGTTTGCCAACGGTGAAGCGGAAGATGCATTTACTCGTTGGGTGTTTGAACACATAAAATATCCGGAGGAAGCCAAAAATAAAAAGATTCAGGGAAGGGTAGTAGCCTCTTTTGTTTTAAACAACGAAGGATATGTTACTAATGTTGAAATACTCAGGGGAGTACATCCCCTCCTGGACGCAGAAACCATCCGCGTTCTGGAATCATCCCCAAAATGGGAACGACCGGGGATATATAAAGGCAAGAACGTAAGGGTGCGGTACAATTTTCCCTTGAATTTTTCGCTCCGTAAGGAAAAAGTAGATGACTCCCAGGTTAAGCATTCGACCGATCCTAATGACCTTGGACTGGAACCTGCTGTATTTGCCAACGGAAAAGGGGAAAATGAATTTGTTTTTTGGGTGATGCAGCATGTGAAATATCCGGTGGATGCAAAAAATGAAGGAGTCGGAGGAAGGCTTCTGGTATCTTATGAGCTTTCGAAAGAAGGCACTATTACTCAGGTTGAGATTATCGGAGGACTACATCCTTCCATAGATGCCGAGGTCTTGCGTGTTGTAAAATCTTCACCCAAATGGGAAAAACCAGCCATGAAAGAAGGTGTCCCGGTCAATGTTACTTATGTGATGCCTATGATTTTCTCGTTAAGAGGTAATGACCTGGATAGCGCTAAAACTATACAAAATTTGAAAGATCTAAAGAAACTTCAAGATTTGGATGGTTTTATAGTAGTGGGTGATTCAAATCATTCCGATGTAAAACAGGATATTACAAAAATCCCCAAAGATGTACTGGTTATTGTGGATGGTAAGGAAGTTGAAGATCTTCAAGGACTCAATCCCGACGACATTGAAAGCATAGAAGTCCTGAAGGATGATAAAGCTATTGAAAAATACGGCGAAAAAGGCAAAAAAGGAGTCATTATTGTGAAGCGGAAGTAATCACAGAAACTCGGTTGCGCGGAATCTCAAAGATTTTTTACCTTTGAGCATGCAAAAAATCCTGACATCATTATTATTGCTGTTGGCTGTTGCCTGCAGCAATTTTTCTTCCATAGAGAAACACCGCATAGGCAAACCCGTTGACTCGGAAAAGATCATGCCCCTTTTCACCAACCAGGTGCCGGAAGAATTGCGGTTCCTGCATTTGAAAGCCGGGCCCCTCAATCGCAGGAATATGAAAACAAAAGCCTATGCCACGTTAAAAGCCCGGATGCTGACAACGGTTTGTGATACCACCAATCCCGGGGTAGGGATCGCGGCACCCCAGATAGGGATCAGCAAACAGCTCATTGCCGTGCAGCGTCTGGACAAGGAAGGAGAGCCTTTTGAGTTTTACGTCAATCCGGTGATTGAAAAGTACGGTGAAGAGAAAAAATGGGGTTGGGAAGGCTGCCTTTCGGTTCCGGGAGAAAGAGATACCGTACTGCGCTCTACGCAGGTGGTGATTTCCTTTCGTGACCAGGATTCCTGGCAGATCGTACGTGATACGGTTTCAGGGTTTACGGCAATTATTTTTCAGCACGAGATCGATCACCTGAACGGGAAGCTTTATATTGATTGATATTGTCCACCATCATGGCCACCAGGCGCTTCCGTGCTTCTATGGAAGCCCACCCTATGTGCGGTGTCAGGAATAGTTTTGATCGGTCTTTTACCTTGTAATAACAATGATCCGCGGGGAGCGGCTCGGCACTGAATACGTCAATCCCTGCCCCGGCCAGCCGGTTTTCGTTCAGCGCATCGGCCAGTGCACATTCATCTACGATGGCCCCTCGCCCCATATTGAAAAGATAGGCCGAGGCCTTCATTTTTTCCAACTCGGCTTTCCCGATCAATCCGCGCGTCTTTGCATTGAGCGGGGAATGAATGCTCACCACATCCGAGGTGCGCAACAACTCATCCAGTTCCACACGCCGGTATTGCCCGCCGGCACGGTCTTTTCCCGAGGAAGAAAAATACACCACGTCCATACCGAAAGCCGAGGCGATGGCCGCGACCTTCTGTCCGATGGCGCCCATCCCGATGATCCCCATCCGCTTGCCGCAGAGTTCGTGGAAATACCGGCCCCCGAAATGGGTGGGCAGCCCGCTTTCCGAATAAGCCTTTGAATGGGCAAACCCGTTGAAATAGGGGCCCTGCTGCACGCAGGAAAGAATGTGCAGGAATGTGGTCTGTGCCACACTGTTGGTAGAATAGCCCGCCACGTTCATTACCGTGATACCTGCCTTGGCCGCAAATTCCAGGTCAATGATATCCATCCCGGTGGCCGCCACACAGATCAGTTTCAGCTCTTTGGCCGCCTCCATATGTTCCCGGTTGATCTTCACCTTATTCACCAACACGATGTCGGCTTCTGCAATACGGGGGATCACCTCCTGTGGCTGCGTGTTGTGATAAACAGTTAACGATCCAAATTGTTCAAATGGGTTCAGATCAATGTCATCCCCCATGGTTGCTGTGTCCAGGAATACCAGTTTCATACGGCAAATTTAGGGAATCTCAGAGATTCTGCGCAAAAATTCCAAACCATAAATTCCAATGTGCTATTACACTGCTTGTTACGATTTTTAATAAACCCAAGTTGCGCAGAATCTCTGAGATTCCCTAAATTGCAGCCATGAAGAAGTTGTTATTGCTTATTGGAATAATGCTGCTGGCTGCATGCACCGGTGAACCCGTACTGGAAATAACGGGTGGTCAGGTTCAGGGGGTGGAAACGGAAATTCCGGGTATATATGTGTTCCGGGGTATTCCTTATGCGGCACCGCCTGTTGGGGACCTGCGGTGGAAAGCCCCGCAGCCCGTGATCCCGTGGGAGGGAGTATTGCACGCCGGGACTTTTGGTCCTGCGGCGCCACAGACAGACAAGGTTAGCGGCACGTCCGGCGCGGGAATTGATTATGTGAAGGAATTTTATGCCGATGGGGATCCTTTGCGAAGTGAGGACTGCCTGTACCTGAATGTGTGGACTCCTGCGCCCGGAAAACACCGGGAAAAATTGCCGGTGGCTCTTTGGATCCACGGCGGTGCGTATATGCAGGGATTCGGGCACGAAATAGAGTTTGACGGGATGGAATACGCCAAACGCGGGGTGATACTTGTCACTATAAATTACCGGCTTGGCCTTTTGGGCTACCTGGCACATCCGTTGCTGACGCAGGAAAGCCCTTACAATTCTTCCGGGAATTACGGGCTGATGGACCAGATAGCTGCACTGGACTGGATCATAGATAATATTGCGCAATTTGGCGGCGATCCTAAAAATATTACCGTTTTCGGTCAATCTGCCGGTGCCGGAAGCGTACAGGCAATGGTCACCTCGCCTTTGAGTCGTGATAAAATGCAACGGGCGATCATTCAGAGTGGAGGCGGTTTGAGCGGTTTGACCACAACGCCCTTCCTTCCCCAAATGGAACAAATTGGACAGGAACTGTTTGATCATACGGACATTAATAATCTGGAACAAATGAGGGCGCTGACTTTTGAAGAGCTGCAGGAGTTGTTCACCGGCTGGATGGTTAAGAACAAACGGTTTATGATGCTCCGTCCCAATATAGATCAATACGTGCTTATGGAAGATTTCAGCAAAGCGGTAATGGAAGGAAACATAGCCGCAATCCCTTTTATTATAGGCGGGTGCAAAGACGATATGAGCCCATTAATGACGGGACAATCTTTGTATGATTTTAGCCTGGCATTGGAAGAACAGGGAAGACAGCCCGCTTACATTTACCGCTTTGACAGGGAATTGCCCGGGGACGACAACGGGGCGTTCCACTCGGCCGAACTGTGGTACGTTTTCGGTACGCTGGAACGTGCCTGGCGGCCTTTTGCCGAGGAAGATCGTGCGTTGAGTCACCGGATGATTGACCACTGGACGGCCTTTATGAAAAAAGGAGATCCCAACTCGGAAGGCCTTCCGCGCTGGGATCCGTATACCTCGGCAAATCCTGCCGAAATGCGGTTCCATCTTCAAGATAACGCGCCACTGCAGTAATCGCCAAGGTGCAACTTCCAGAAAAACAGCGCCATGCATTTCGGGTGAATTTGCAGTGGCGCGTCATCTTCAAGATTCACGGGCGGTTGGGCTGCTCCCATTTGTGGGTTTGGCTGCAGCGGATCATCAAACTCTGGTCACCAACACCGATCTTGAAATCGCCTTCTTCCAGCAC
>JAEAME010001554.1_pt1 | contig 15570 bp, 15 predicted proteins | sample 8958731 | NCBI WGS metagenome assembly JAEAME01 (sample SAMN16933194, study PRJNA681113) | bioreactor sludge metagenome | isolation source: anerobic bioreactor sludge (Control) | place: India:Bengaluru | collected 2018-10-24 | reverse complement strand
TGGTCTCAGAGTCTTCTGGTCTTCTGGTCTCAGAGTCTTCTGGTCTTCTGGTCTTCTGGTCTCAGAGTTCTATGTTTTTTGTTTCCAACAGGTCTTGTGCTCCTATGCAAGAACATCCCCTGCCCCCCGCTCCCCGCCCTCTGGCATATTTCTTTAAAAACTTATCAACGTCTGACATCATTCCTGACTGACGTCTGACAATTTTTTTATTTTTGTGACAATGAATCTGACTCCATTCCTCTCTGATGATTGACGATTTCGAAGCAAAGGGTAAAAGAAAAAAACTTGTCGAGGAACTCCGGCATAAAGGTATTGATGATGAGGAGGTACTGAGGGCTATTGGTAAAGTGCCAAGACATGTTTTCATGGATCCGGCATTTCTTATTCACGCATATGTCGATAAAGCTTTTCCGATATCCTCCGGACAGACAATTTCCCAGCCATATACTGTTGCATTCCAGACATCCCTGCTTAAGATTGAAAGAAGAAGCAGGATCCTAGAGATTGGTACTGGTTCAGGATATCAGGCAGCTGTGCTTGCCGAAATGGGGGCAAAGGTCTACACAATCGAGCGTTTCAGGGAGCTCTATCTTAAAGCTCAGGCCACACTTACAGCTCTCGGCTACAGGGCGGATTTCTTTTATGGAGATGGTTATTGCGGCAAGCCTCAGTACGGTCCATTTGACGGCATTATAATAACTGCTGCGATAGATGAAATACCGCAGTCACTGCTAAAACAACTCAGAACAGGAGGCAGACTTGTGGCCCCGGTCGGTAAAGGCGACGGCCAGGTAATGACACTTGTGATAAGACAGGACGAGGATTCTTTTGAATATTCCACTCATGGACTTTTTGTGTTTGTACCCATGTTAAAGGGGACTGTAAACGGTAAATAAAAACAAATGGAAGTATACAATCTAATCTTTTCCCCGATTGAGGTTAACACATATATCCTTGCTGACGGTTCAGGTAAGTGCGCCGTTATAGACTGCGGTTGCTACACGAGTCAGGAGTTCAGGCGCTTTACTGATTTTCTTGAAGAAAAGAATTTAGAACCTGTGATGCTTCTGAATACTCATTGCCACCTCGATCATATTTTCGGGAACGGGATGTTCCTTGAAAAATATGGGATAGGTGCTCTTTGCCATCCCCTGGAGGAAAAGAACAGGAAAAACGCTGTGATGATAGCACACCTTTTTGGTCTTGAGATGGAGGCTCCTCCGGAACCTGCCGGATTGATCGGTGATACTGATACTGTATCATTCGGATCGGTAACATTCAAGGTTCTGCATGTGCCGGGCCATGCCCCGGGTTGCCTTGCCTTTCATTATGAGAAGGAAAACATGATCTTTACCGGCGATACACTGTTTGCCGGAAGCATCGGAAGGACGGATCTCCCTGGAGGAGATCACCAGACAATAATTGAGAGCATAAGGAAAAAACTGTTTGTGCTTCCTCCCGAAACGCTTGTTTATCCGGGACATGGAAGAGCTACAACGATAGGAAAAGAAATAGAAACGAATCCGTATTTTAATAAATAGAGGGAAATGGTTACAATAGTCAAAATATTGAAGAACATCCCCCTGACCACACTCAAGGGGGAATAGATCTCAATATAAAGGGAAAAAAAGTATCAGACAATAACCACTAATTTCAATAGCAATGTCATACAATGAATTTGTGAGCCGCCATAATGGTCCGAGAGAAGAAGAGATCCCGGGAATGCTGAAAGTGATAGGAGTAGAGTCACTCGATGAGCTTATCGGCAAAACTGTTCCCCAAAGCATCAGGCTGAATTACCCGTTAAATGTCCCTGATTCTGTAAGTGAATCTGAGTACCTAAGCCATCTCAGGCAGCTGGGGGCGAGGAACAAGGTGTGCCGTTCATTCATCGGGCAGGGATATTATGGTACAGCGCCATTATCGGTTATCATAAGGAATGTACTTGAGAACCCTTCGTGGTACACTTCTTATACACCTTACCAGGCCGAGATATCCCAGGGCCGGCTGGAGGCTTTGCTGAATTTCCAGACAATGGTTGTCGAACTGACCGGGATGCAGATAGCAAATGCCTCTCTTCTAGATGAAGCAACAGCTGCTGCCGAAGCTATGATAATGATGTTCAATGCTAGATCCCGCACTGCTGTGAAAGCCGGTGCCAACAGGTTCTTTGTCGATGAGGATGTTTTTATTCAGACACAGGACCTTATTGAGACAAGGGCGGAACCTCTTGGCATAGAGGTTGTTATTGGAAAATATTCTGAAGCCGCGCTTGATGATAAATTCTTTGGTGTTTTTGTTCAGTATCCTGCTGCCAGCGGGCAGATAAAAGATTATGAGGATTTTGCGGCACAGGCTCATGCTGCCGGCTGTCTTGTGGGCGCGGCAGCCGACCTGATGAGTCTCTCACTGCTCAGACCCCCGGGAGAGTGGGGAGCTGATGTTGTTGTAGGTTCAAATCAACGCTTCGGTTTACCGATGAGTTTCGGCGGACCTCACGCAGGGTTCTTTGCCACAAAGGATGAGCTTAAGAGGAGCATGCCCGGACGCATAATAGGCGTGTCTGTCGATTCTCATGGGAACACGGCCCTCAGAATGGCCCTTCAGACAAGAGAGCAACATATTAAGAGAGAAAGAGCAACATCCAATATTTGCACCGCACAGGCCCTTCTTGCAATAATGAGCGGTATGTATGCACAGTATCACGGGCCAGAGGGACTGAAAGAGATTTCACGTCATATTCGCCGGGCAGCAGGTACCCTGAATAAGGTATTGAAGGATATGGGATTGAGGCAGCTGAATACTTCTTTCTTTGATACCATCAGGATAGAACTCCCTCCTGCTCTTCCGCTGATGAAACTAAAGGATTTTGCTGAGTCGAAGGGTTATAACTTCTTCTATCCCGATCATAAAATAGTCAGTATCAGCACAGATGAAATTACCACACTGAAGGATATAAATGAAATAGTAAATATTTTTGCCCAGGCCGGAGGCAAGAAGGCAAGACAGGTTGAACTGTTCACAGAATCAGATCCTCTTGACGATAAATTCATGAGGAAATCAGCTTTCCTTGAAAAACCTGTTTTCACGCGCTATCACAGTGAAACAGAGATGATGCGGTATATTAAAATGCTTGAGAGAAAAGATTTTTCCCTGACTCATTGCATGATACCACTGGGCTCGTGTACAATGAAGCTTAATCCTGCCAGTTCGATGTTTGTCCTGAGCTGGCCTGAGTTTGCAAATATCCATCCCTTTGCCCCAAGATACCAGGTTGAGGGTTATTACAGGATGATGGATGAATTGGGATCTGCACTCAAGGAGATCACCGGATTTCAGGCAGTATCTTTTCAGCCAAATTCAGGCGCAGCAGGTGAATACGCCGGTTTGCTTGTTATAAGGGAATATCATAAGAGCAGGGAAGAATCACACAGGAATATAGTACTTATTCCTTCATCAGCACATGGAACAAATCCGGCCAGTGCCGTAATGGCAGGGATGCAGGTTGTTGTTGTTGACTGTGATGAAAAAGGAAATATAAATGTTGATGATCTCAGGAAGAAAGCTGAGGAGAACAGGGATAATCTTGCAGCTTTCATGATCACCTATCCCTCGACTCACGGAGTATTTGAAGAGTCAGTTGTTGAAATGGCAGAAGTAATCCATTCAAATGGCGGTCTTGTTTATATGGATGGAGCTAATATGAATGCCCAGGTGGGGCTTACAAGTCCGGGATTTATCGGGGCAGATGTCTGTCATCTCAATCTCCACAAGACCTTTGCCATACCTCATGGCGGAGGCGGTCCGGGTATGGGACCTATCCTTGTGAACAGCAAGCTGGCAGACTTCCTGCCTACTCATCCAATAATACTGACAGGAGGAGATAAAGGGATATCGGCTGTCGCAGCTGCACCCTTTGGAAGCGCACATATTCTTGCGATATCTCATGCCTATGTTATGATGCTGGGTTCGGAAGGACTTACACAAGCAACAAAATATGCAATCCTGAATTCAAATTATATTGCTGCTTCACTTAAAGATCATTTTAAGATTCTTTATACAGGTGCGGGAGGATTTGTAGCCCATGAACTCATTCTTGATTGCAGGAATTTCAAGGCAGAAGCAGGCATAACAGAATCCGATATTGCCAAACGTCTTATGGATTACGGATTCCATGCCCCGACACTCTCATTTCCTGTTCACGGCACACTGATGGTTGAGCCGACTGAATCCGAATCATTAAGAGAACTGGATAAGTTCATCGCAGCTATGATATCAATACGGAAAGAGATTGATGAGATAAAGAAAGGGGAAGCTGATGCGAAGGATAATGTTCTTCATAACGCTCCCCATACTGTAAGAGCAATAACTGCAGATGAATGGTCCCACAGCTACGGAAGGGAAAAGGCAGCCTTCCCGGCAGAATGGCTGGCAGAAAATAAACTTTGGCCTTCTGTAGGTAGAATTGATGACGGGTACGGCGACCGGAATCTTGTGTGTACCTGCGATCCCATCGAAAGTTACAGGATTGAAAAGTTCAAGTTTTAGAACTACTGACAGTTTTGTTTCTTCACCTTGATGAATCGGCTGTCAGCCTTTGTGGCAGGCAATTGATTTTTTTATAAAGAAATTATTTCTCAATTTTATGAGGTGTAAAAAGTTTAATTCAATTTAATCAATATCAGTATGCGTAATTCTGCGTGGGAAGATCTTATTAAAATGATAGCAGGTGAGAAGCTAAAATATCAGCCTTCAGGTTTTATCGTCGACAGCCCCTGGATACCAGGTTGGTATGGCATTTCAACTATCGATTACTATTCATCAGATGATCTGTGGTTAAAGGCAAATCTTAAAATGATAAATACTTTTCCGGAAGCCTGGTTCTTACCCGGATTCTGGTCGGAGTACGGTATGTGCACAGAGCCGTCAGCATTTGGTTCGAGGATGGTCTTCCTTGAATCGAGTCTGCCACATGCCGATAAGGTTATTCATACAATTGAAGAAGCCGGGTCATTGCCTCAGCCTAATGTTAAAACAGACGGATTGCTTCCTTTCATGATAAGCAGGCTCAGGAATAATGAAAAAGCTATAAGGGAGTCGGATCACCAGATAAGGTTTGCTGTTGCAAGAGGTCCGCTTAACATAGCAAGTTTTCTTATGGGCACTACAGAGTTCATGATGGCCCTGGCAATGGATCCTGAAAACTCACATAAGCTTCTGAAGAAGATTAGCGATTTCATCTGTGACTGGCTCTGCTGGCAGAAGGAATGTTTTCCCTCAATCGACGGGGTGCTGGTGCTTGATGATATTATTGGATTTGTCGGTGAAGTGGAATTCAGGGAGTTTGTAATACCTTATTTCAGCAAAATTTTCAGTTGCACAGGGGCAAACGCAAGGTTCCTGCATAATGATGCCGAAGGTTTAATAACAGCAGCCAATCTGAATGAGATGGGCATTAACATGTTCAACTTTTCCTTCAATCATTCAATGGGTGAGATCCGTTCACTTGCAGGGCCTGATGTTATCCTTGTTGGCAATGTGCCTCCCAGGGATGTTATGGCATCAGGCACTCCTGAACAGGTAGATGAGGCTGTAGGCAAAGCATGCAGTGAGATAACACCTCATGAGAAAATAATCTGGTCGGTGGGAGGCGGGATGGCGCCCGAGGTTCAGGATGCCAACATAGATGCCTTTATAAAAGCTGTAAGTAAATATTCAAAATAGACCATAATGAAAAGATCTTTGCTTGTATTTGCATTTTTCCTGTCATTTGTCCTTTCCGCGACAGCACAGAAGATTCAAATGCTTCACTTTTACGTTGAAGCAGGGGATTATGACAGATTCAATACTCCGGTTTGCCTGAACCTCGAAGGCATAAACAAAAGCGACACTCTTTCATTCCAGCTTTTTGAAAAGGCAAAGGGACAAATGATCGAGAAAGCTTTCCAGGTTGAAACCGGATATGTTCCGCTTTTATGGTGGATACTCGATGGAACAACAAAAGCCAGGCAGAAGAGGGAATTTTACCTGTATCTGTCGGCTGAACTTAAAGCGAAAAATACAATTAGCACCGTATTAACAGAGGATAATATAATAATTAAGAAAGGGAATTCGGAGGTTTTGAACTACAGGAAATCAATATTATATCCTCCGGCTGGTGTTGACTCGGCATATAAGAGAAACGGTTTCATCCACCCTTTGTATTCGCCTTCAGGCAATATCCTTACAAGGATAAGCCCGCGTGATCATTATCACCATTTTGGAATATGGAATCCCTGGACAAAAGTCAGGATAGGAGACCATGAGACAGATTTCTGGAATATCGGTTCGAAACAGGGTACAGTAAGATTTTCAGGTATCAACTCTGTTATAAACGGGCCGGTTTATGGCGGATTCATTGTTAAACAGGATCATATTGATTTTCGCGGAGCAAAACCTGAAGAGGTTGCTATAAATGAGTTGTGGGATGTCAGGACCTGGAATACTGAACCGGTAAGCGGTGTAAAAGCATACGTTGTTGATCTTACAACCTTCCTGTCGGTTGCAGGTAATGAACCTATTGTTTTTGTAGCTTACAGATATGCAGGCGGTATAGGATTCCGTGCCACAGGAGAATGGAATAACAAGAACAGCACAGTTCTGACATCAGAAGGACTTACAAGAAAAGAAGCAGACGGATCAAGGGCAAGATGGGTTGATATCAACGGAGAATTCATTGACAAGGGAAATTCCGGGATTACTTTCTTTTCCCATCCTTCAAACAGGGACTATCCGGAACCAATGCGGGTCTGGCCTGAAAATCAAAATGGTACAGGAGATGTATATTTCGAATTCTGTCCGACCCGGCACAACGACTGGGAATTATTTCCCGGAAAGCTTTACAGGCTGAAATACCGGATGCTTGTATATGATGGCAGGATAGATAAAGCTACAGCTGAAAGACTATGGAATGATTTTGCCTATCCTCCGCTTGTAACAGTCAGCAAATAATGAATAAGTCCCCCTTTAACCAGCTATTAGCCACTGCACAACCATCCCTAACTCTAAGTACTCTAAGTACTCTAAGTACTTTAAATACTCCAACCTCTATATACTCTGACTATGAATAACTACCTACTATCAGCTGTTTGTGTTTTACTTCTCAGCTCCTGTGGATCGGGAGGATCAAAAAAACAATCAGCAGAAAAATCAGGAGATACAATGGAAAACAAATATCCTGTGCAGCTTATAACTGTTGATCCCGGTCACTTCCATGCTGCACTTGTTCAAAAAGCAATGTACGACAAGGTCTCACCTGAAGTGCATGTTTATGCTCCGGAAGGACCGGATTATATTCAACACCTCGATCGGATAACATCCTATAACAACCGTGCTGATGATCCTACTTCATGGGAAGAGATAGTTTACACTGGTCAGGATTTTTTCGAAAGAATGCTTGAGGATCTGCATGGTAATGTTGTTGTATTATCCGGTAACAATGGGAAAAAAGCGGAGTACATCACCAGGTCTGTTAATGCGGGACTTAATGTCCTTGCTGATAAACCGATGATAATTTCACCTGATGATTTCCCGGCACTTGAGGAAGCATTCAGGCTAGCAGGTGAAAAGGGGATACTGCTATATGATATAATGACGGAGCGATATGAGATAACAACAATTTTACAGAAGCTCCTGTCTCAGAAGGAAGAGATATTTGGAAAACTCCTGCCAGGTTCAAAGGAAGACCCTGCGGTAACGAAGATAAGCGTTCATCATTTTTCCAAGATTGTTTCGGGATCGCCGCTGCAGAGGCCTGCCTGGTTCTTCGATGTTGAACAGCAGGGAGAAGGCATAGTTGATGTTACAACTCATCTTGTTGATCTTATACAGTGGGAGTGCTTCCCGGAACAGATACTGACCCCATCAGATGTAAACATAGCTGAAACGAGGAGATGGCCGACAGTATTAACGAAACCTGAATTCAGTGCAGTCACCGGTTTTAAGGAATTCCCTGATTTCCTTCAGAAAGATATTAAAGACGGTAGCCTTGAGGTATATTCAAACGGCGAAATACTATATCAGATAAAAGGGATCTGGGCGAGGGTTTCGGTAACCTGGAATTATGAAGCTCCTGCAGGAGGCGGTGATACGCATTATTCTGTTATGCGCGGTTCCAGGTGTGATCTTACAATAAAGCAGGGGGCTGAAGAAAAATACATTCCAACCCTTTACGTTGAGAATATCAGGGGTGAGACTATGGATTAATTCACGGCTAAGCTGAAAAATGCACTGGCTTCAATGCCCTACGAAGCTCTTGAAATTGAACCGGTTGGGAAGAATGTATTAAGGATAAACATTCCTCAGGAATACAGGATCTCACACGAGGAGCATTTTGGACAGGTAACCTCAAGGTTCCTTGAATACCTTGACAAGGGACAACTTCCTGAATGGGAAGTGCCGGGGATGATAACAAAGTATTTCACTACTACAACTGCCCTGAAAAAAGCCAGGAATAATAATTGATTACGCAGAAAAGCCAAAGCTTACTGTACCGGAGCAGCTGCTTAACAGACTGCAAATCGACAGGAGCAATGCCGTGGTGTTATGCAAAAAGATCCTCTATTACAATTGAATAGAGATCTGTAAGTTCTATTCCGGCTGACATAGCCTGTTTTGGTATTATACTCTCGGCGCTCATTCCCGGAACAGTATTTATCTCAAGAAAAACCGGTTTTTCGCCAGCTAATATAAAATCGACCCTCACAATTCCACTGCAGCCCAGAAGGTCGTAAATATGCAGACTCAGTTTCCGGATCTCATCTGATATTTCCGGTTTTATCATGGCAGGTGTGATCTCTTCAGACCTGCCCGGTGTATATTTTGCTTCGTAATCGAAAAACTCATTTTTGCTGATGATCTCGGTAACAGGCAATACGATAGTCCTGGAACCGGTCTTCACAACTCCGCATGCCAGCTCTCTCCCTCTAATATATGCTTCGATCATTACCTCATCACTTTCCCTGAAAGCTTTCTCAACAGCAGATATCAGATCTTCTTTTACATTAACCTTTGTCACACCGAAGCTTGAGCCGCTGTCATTCGGCTTAACAAAGCAGGGAAGGCCCAGCCGCTTTACTATTCCGGCCAGATCAGGATATTCGTCCTTCCTTATCATTATCGCATCAGCCATTGTTATATTGTATTCTTTCAGAAAGAGCTTGCATGCCTGCTTATTGAATGTCAGTGCCGAACAGAAAGCGTCACAGCTTGTATAAGGGATCCTAAGCATATCGAAATATCCCTGGAGCAATCCATTTTCGCCCGGCGTTCCGTGTATTGCAATGAATACGGCATCAAACCTTATGCGGGAATCATCAACTACAATTGTGAAATCATTTTTATCTATCTCATGAAAGCGGCCTTTTGTGTCTTCCCAATACCACTCTGATCCTCTGATCATTATGATATATACAAAATATTTTTTGCTTAGTGCCTTGCTGACTTCAATGGCACTTTTTACTGACACTTCATATTCAGGGGAGTCTCCGCCGGCTGCGATTGCAATAGTTCTCATCAGACATCATTAAGTTCCCAAATTTAGGAAATTCATTTGACACCGCTTCTACATTGAATTCAGAGATCTCAAATCTTGCCGTTCAGGTTCTGAAAAAGATCATAATTTCATGGATATTATTAACTTTAGGGAAATTTTAAATTCAAAGGAAATGAAAAAAGGATGCTTGATCTGGATTATTATAGGAGCTGTTATCGCACTTATAGTTTTTGGCCTGATATCCTGGGGGATAAGGGTAAATAACCGCATGGTCGCTCTTCAGGAAGGCGTTACAAGTCAGTGGGGAAATGTTGAGACTCAGTATCAGCGCAGGGCTGACCTTATCCCGAATTTTGTTAACACAGTTAAGGGAGCAGCTCAGTTTGAGCAGGAAACACTGACTCAGGTTATTGAGGCAAGGGCAAAAGCCACTCAGGTTACACTCGATCCGACAAATATGACTGCAGAGAACATGAGGCAGTTCCAGGAAGCCCAGAGTGAAGTTAGTTCAGCACTTTCAAGACTTATGGTTGTTGTTGAAAAATACCCTGAGCTTAAGGCAACTCAGAATTTCAGGGATCTCCAGGTTGAACTCGAAGGAACAGAGAACAGGATCTCCGTAGAGCGCAGGAATTTCAACGAAAAAGCAAAGGAATTAAATACATACATTAAGCAATTCCCTCAATCAATTATTGCAGGAATGAGAGGATTTGCCGAAAAGCCGTATTTCGAATCGATGGAAGGTGCTGAAGTGGCGCCGCAGGTGCAATTCTGATCTATTTAAAATGTATTGATGAAAGCTTCTACTTTCTTTACGAGAGAACAGCAGGATCTTATCCGGCAGGCTATCATTGAGGCTGAAGACTCTACATCCGGTGAGATAAGGGTGCATATTGAAACGGGAATAGAGGGTGATGTTCTTGACAGGGCTGCATGGATCTTCAGAAAGATCGGCATGCACCGCACAAAAGAAAGGAATGGAGTACTGTTTTATCTGGCACTGATTAACAGAAAGTTTGCAGTAATTGGCGATGGAGGCATAAATGAAAAGGTGCCTGATGTTTTCTGGGATGAGATAAGGGCTGTAGTAGAAAAGAATTTCAACAGCGGAAAATTCACAGATGGCCTTACAGAAGGAATACTTATCGCAGGTTCCAAGCTTAAAGAGTATTTCCCTTATGAAAAGACAGATATAAACGAACTGCCTGATGATATATCGTTCGATGACACTTACAAAGCAGGAATGGTATGATCCAGAATAGATCAAAATACATCTTTCGTCTTATTTTAATTTTAATACCTTTTTTATCGGCAGGTGTTAATGCTCAGGATCTGCCTCAGAAGCCTTATCCTCCGCGACTTGTCAACGATTTCGCAAAAATGCTTAACAGCATGGAGATCAGTTCTCTCGAGAATAAACTTGTTGCTTTCAACGACTCCACTTCGACACAGATAGCCATAGTAACTGTTGACGATCTGCAGGGATATGATATCTCAGATTACGCACAAAGACTGGCGCAGAGCTGGGGTATAGGGCAGGAGGGACTGAATAACGGGATGCTCATTCTTGTAAAGCCAAAAACTGCAGCAGCACAAGGATATGTAGCAATCGAACAGGGGTATGGGCTTGAAGGAGCCATTCCTGACATAACCTGTGCAGAAATAATTGATTATGAGATATTGCCTGCTTTCAGGGAAGGCGATTACTTCGGAGGTCTGGACAAAGCCACAACAATACTGATGGAGCTTGCAAGCGGTGAGTTCAGTGCAGAAGAGTACGGCCAGTCAAAAAAAGACGACTTTAGTTCCCTGACACCGCTCATAATGTTCATACTATTCATCATTATTATAATGTTCATGAGAAGCAAGGGCGGCAGGAACCAGAGGCATATAAGCGATAAGGGCTTGCCATTGTGGGTATTGCTCTCAACGATGAATTCAGGAAGAAGCTCCCATAGCGGAAGCTGGGGAGGGTTTTCAGGTGGTGGCCACAGTGGCGGATTCGGCGGATTCGGCGGAGGAAGCTTTGGCGGCGGCGGGGCATCCGGGAGCTGGTAATTGGCAAAGCGGAAGCATCAGCTTTGCCTGTTAACAGTGTATTCCTTCCATCTGTCAATAACAGACTGCATATCGCCAGGCAGTTCGGATTCAAAAAAGAGTCTTTTACCTGTAACCGGGTGATCGAAGGCCAGTGATTTTGCATGAAGAGCCTGCCTTGGCAGCATCCTGAAGCAATTCCTTACAAATTGCTGATACCTCGAGAAAGAAGTGCCTTTCAGTATCTGATCACCGCCATATTCATTATCATTGAAAAGCGGATGCCTTATATGGCTGAAATGAACCCTTATCTGATGGGTCCGCCCGGTCTCGAGCTTGCATTCCACAACTGAAATGTAACCGAGGTCCTCAATTACCCGGTAGTGCGATACGGCATGTTTCCCCTGGCTTCCGTCGGGGAAGACCTGCATTATCTTACGATCCCTAATATTTCTGCCTACGTGGCCGGTTATTATTCCTTCCCGGGGATCAGGCACTCCCCATACTATTGCAATATATTTACGATCAGTTGACCGTTCATAGAATTGCCTTGACAGACGGTTAAGGGCCAGCTCGTTCTTCGCTATTACAAGTATCCCCGAAGTGTTCTTATCAATCCTGTGTACAAGGCCTGGTCGCAAGTCTCCGGTAGAGAACAGGGGAAGATCCTTAAAATGCCACATAAGGGCATTTACAAGAGTTCCACTGTAATTGCCATAAGCAGGATGAACTACCATGCCGGCTTCCTTGTTAACAACAACAACATCATCATCCTCGTAAACGATGTTTATCGGAATGTCTTCAGGTATCAGTTCAATTTCCCTGGGTGGGTTTGGAAGAACTATCTGGATAATATCTAACGGTTTTACCTTGTAGTTTGGTTTAACAGTCTTGTTGTTCACAAGTATATTCCCGGCATCAGCAGCATTCTGTATCCTTGTCCTGGATGTATTCTCCATCCTTGAGGAGAGATATTTATCGATCCTTATTAACGACTGGCCCGGATCCACCTTGAAACGGTAGTGTTCGAAAAGTTCCTGCTGATCGGATAATTCCTCACCGGTCATTCCTAAAGTTATTTTAATCTTATAAGACGGCTGTAACCTGCGGGAAGACCGTTCCGGATTGCAACAACAATATACATCCCCTCATGCAGTGATGAAATGTCAATTCTATCTGCCAGAGGCACGTTCAGTATCTCCCTGCCCTGCATATCTGTCACCGATATGAAGGTCCTCCCGTCATCAGGTAATTGTTCAGGGTCAAAAACAATATATTCTCTGGCAGGATTAGGCCGGAAACGTAACACCGGTCTGTCATTATACCTGATATCCCTGATCCCTGTTGCAAGAGGAGGACCTGTCACAGGCCTTATCATCAAGGTCCCGGACAAGCCTGATTCATACCAGACACCATTGATCCAGTAAAGCTGTTTCCCTCCGTGAGGCGTATTCAGATCAAATCCTGCGTTGAGGAAAGTTTCGGAACGTTGTTTCCATCCGACATAGAAAATATCGTCCACCATTACAGATTTGGGAAGGATATACGTATGAAAACCGTTAAGTGAACTGCCCTGTTCCACGCTTACTGCTTCAACAGAATAGAGCAGTGTCCCGGGTATTCCTCCGGCATCGTCCCAAACCATAATGTCAAATGTTCTGAGATTGGCATTCTGATAGCTGTCGTTAAAGCAGATGCTTACGGCACGGAGAGAATCCTCCATGAATGAACGGAAACGGTAAGCTACCATCGCATTATTTGATCCAAGTCCGTTAATGCCATATCCTCCTTCAGCTGATCCGTCATCAAAAGCAAAATAATTGCTGAACCTCTGGTAGTAGATAACTGTATCGTTTATTTTAGGATCAAAATCGTCAGTTATCAGATAGCTTGTCACTTTGAAAAGAGCAGAGTCGTTTATTTCAGATTTGAAAGTGTAGATAAGGTCGGCGTTAAAATCATCGCTTGTAAAAGGATCAATATTGACAGCCCCCGCTGAAAATGTTTTTACCTTTTTCTTCTCATATACATCCCATATCTCAAAATTCCGGGTCACATTACGGACAATGGAATCATTGTTCCTGTAATGGCCGGGAATAACAGATCCCATTTCCTGAAGTGATATCTGTGCAAACTGTTCCCATGGCATTGACTCGTGGGTCTGAAGCAGCGAACGGGGCGGGTACCTGAAAGCCACATCGGCAAGGAGTGTATCAGTTGCTTCCCGGTTCCTGTCAAGAACTATATAGTCAAGGTTCCATTGATCGCAGTTACCTATCATTGAGGGGTAGTTCTGATAATCACTAAGGCTGGCATAGTTAACAAACCTGAACCTGAAACCTGTCTTCAGGAATTTTGATTTATCGATACTGATGCTTGCAGCCTTAAAATTCTTATTATCGCCGGCAGTTACTTTCCATACTGAATACCATTTATTTTCTTCAGGTGCAAAGAAGCGGAGAACAAGACTGTCTTTATCTTCTGGCATGTCGCCCAGTCCGCCGGGTTGATAGAAAAAACTCAGGCGGATGTTCTGATTTGCTGAATAATTGAGATTTATTGGAACAGATGTAAGCTGATCGGCTTCAAATCCGATATATGAGGCATCTTCATACAAACGTCCGGTATTATCAAGTGCATCAAATGTAGCGACTCCGGTGGTTGGCTGCAAATCGGAATAAGTATTGTTTACAAATACGAAATTGTCTGTCCATCTGGCACTGTTCGGCAATATATCCGTTCCCGAAAAATCTTCAAAAAACGGCAGTTCTAGTTCGCCGGCAAAAGCTGATTTCTTAGCGTGTTCCGAAGAATCCCTCAGAAGCGGGTTAGAGGGAAGGCCCGTGACGACCTCCTGCCCGTATGAGTAATTAAGGAAGTGAATAAAGAGAAATAAATATAGAAAAGTCCTTTTAACCATCTGGATTATATTTCCGGGCCCGGAATAATTTCCGGGACGGGAAGTGAATCAGAGAGCATTATCAAAGTGGAATCAACAGGTAATTTAAGCGAATCAACCGTAAGCCAGAGATATATTGATGAACCCAGCTGAAGTGTGCTCTCTTCATTAAATTCAGGATTCTGTTTATACACGAATGCGTTAATACTGTCATCCTTAGTAAGTATTGTATTGTCGTAGATGTAGGTTCCCAGATTAAGGGAACTGCTCAGTATCTTTTCTCTTGCGGGGTCGAGTGTCAGCCCCATAAGGTCAGGTACAATAGTCCTCTGGTTGCTGAGGCCTTTCCCCAGGACAAGATCAATAACAGAGCCCTTTTGTATTGAATCTCCCTCAGCAATTTCCCTTCCGCCGAATTTCTGACTCAGTACCATATTTATTGACAGATCGGCTTTATAGCTTAGCAAACCCATTTCAAGACCCGCGTTCTGGATCATTGCTATCGCCTGGTTGAGGGGCAGGTCGACAAGATTGGGCATAGCTGTCATCTCCGGTCTGAATGCGTTTATTATAAGAGAAATGTTCCGCCACTTTTTTACCCTGAAACCCGGTTTGGGATTCTGTTCCGCTATGCAGCCGCGGGCCACCCTGGAGGTAAAAACTGAATCCACTATCTTATACCGCATCTTGCTTTTTTTGGCAAGGCTGTCTGTCTGGTCAAGAGTAAGACCGAAAAAATCAGGGACCGGTCTGGCCTGACCATGCCTTGTATAAATATTAAGCCAGAGCAGCATCAAAAGGACAAAACCAATGAATATTGCTGCAGCCAGGCCTAAGTGTTTCAGGAATAGTTTGCTTAAAATGAATTCTTTAAATTTCATACGGGCATTTACTCTAATAATGATAACGCAAATGTATAGATAAAAGTATTACCTTTTTCTGTAAAGGGAGTCTCTTTCAACCGGTTCAAAACCTGCTTCGCGGATGATCCTGCAAATCTCTTCCGTGTTCATCGACGGATTCATCTCAGGGGCACCTGCCATAGAATAAATCCTTGTCGTCCCTTCTATTGTTCCGTCCATGTCGTCTGCTCCGAAGAGAA